>Ga0209373_10001388_pt1 | contig 28714 bp, 26 predicted proteins | sample Higcelweek5metaG_FD_187173 | JGI IMG/M metagenome (GOLD analysis project Ga0209373, IMG submission 187173) | Freshwater pond sediment microbial communities from the University of Edinburgh, under environmental carbon perturbations - High... | ecosystem: Environmental > Aquatic > Freshwater >... | reverse complement strand
GTTCCAGCGCCTGGTGTTGCGCCCAACCATTCATCTGGACTACCGCGAAGTGGAGGCATACTACCAGGCCCACTTGGCGGCGTTCCGCCTGCCGGAGCGGGTGCGCGTGCTTGTGGTGCGCGCCCCGGAGCGCGCCGTGGTGGAAAAGGCCCTTGGGGGATTCCGCCAGGCCAAGAATGTTTCTGAATTGGCCAAGAGCTTTCCCGGCGTGCAGGTGCGCGAGGTGACCATCGCCCGCGAGCTGCTCACCCCGGCATGGTCCGACGCACTGCACGGGGCCGACGCGGGCGGGCATGGCGTCATCCTCGCCAGCCGCGTCGGGTTTGAGGGCTTGCTGCTCTTGGAGCGGCTGCCCGCGCAGATGCTGGACATCACCCAGGCCTACCCGCAGGTGGAGGCCGCGCTGCTGGAGGAACGCCTGCAGCAGAGCTTCGACGCCTGGCTGGGCAAGGCCGTGGACGCCTCGGTCATTTTGGTGAGCGAGCGTTTGCTGCACAAGAAGGATGACGAGGATCTGCCGCCCGAGCCTCAGCCCGAGGACAAGGAGCAGCAGAGCGTTGCAAGCGGCAACGAGACGGGGTAGGGTCCCCGTGGACGTGGGGCCGGCCTTGCCGGTCCCGAACAGCAAGGTTGAAGGAGCGTCATGCGCGTATCTGGATTGAACCGGGCCGGACGATTGCCGCTGGCCTTTGTTTTGCTTGCGGCTATTTTATGGTGCACGCCCGCCCTGGCGGAGGATGACATCATCGTCGATGGCGTCATCGCCTTGGTCAACGGCAAGGCCATCACCAAATATGAGCACGACGAGCGCATGCGCCCCGTGTACGAGCAGACCCGCGGCCGCACGCTCTCCACTGATGAAATCTCGCAGATAGCCACCCTGCGCCGCCAGATTTTGGACCAGATGATCGACGACATCCTCATCCAGCAGGAAGCGGAGCGCTACAAGCTCAAGATCACTGACGCCGAAGTGGACACGCAGGTGAAGGATTTTTTGGCCAAGCGCCAAATGAGCGAGGATGAGTTCAAGAAGCAGCTGACCCTGCAGCGCATGAGCCGCGAGGACTTCATGCGCAACATGCGCCGCGATATGATCAAGCATCAGCTCATCGGCGGCGTTGTGACGAGCAAGGTCGTCGTCACGGACAGCGAAGTGGAGCAGCGCTACAACGAGCGCAAGGCCGAATTCTCCAAGGACAGCATGGTGCAGCTGGCCCTCATCCTCGTGCCCACCGCAGAGGCGGCGCAAGGCCTCAAGGCGCAGATAGAGGCCGGGCAGATCAGCTTTGCCGACGCGGCGAACAAGTATTCGCAGGGCCCCGGCGTGGGCAGCGGCGGCGACATCGGCTACGTCGCCTGGAAGGACCTTGCTCCCGAATGGAACAAGGCCTTGGCCGGGCTCAAGCAAGGCCAGATCAGCGTGCCCGTGCAGGTTCAGGAATTCGCGGGCCTGCTTGAAGTGGTGAATTTGAAAGAAGGCGAGGAGCTTCCCCTCGACTCCGTGCGTGAACAGATCTTCCAGTCCCTGCACGAGGCCAAGTTCGAGAAGGTGTTCACGGAATACATGCAGAAGCTGCGGGACAAGGCCGTCATCGAATACAAGAACTTCTAGGTCTTTTAAGACCGATACGGGGCATATACATGAATCTGCTTGAGTTGGGCGGGCTTCTCAAAAGCGAACGGGAAAAGCATGGGCTTTCTGTGCGCGATGTCATGGAAGCCACGAAGATTAGTCGCCGCAACCTGAACGCCCTGGAAGGCGGCGAGATCAAGTTGCTGCCGCATCCTGTGTATTTGAAGGGGTACGTGCGCAATTACGCCCGCCTCGTGGGCCTGGACGCGGAGCCCCTTGTGTCCGTCGTGGAGCAGCAGTCCGACGGCGACTCCGGCTATGTGCCGCAGACCGCCCCGGCCGTTCCCGCGCCCGCTGCCCAGCCGGAGATTGTGAGCCAGCCGGAAACGCCAGCCCCGGCCGAAGCGGCGCCTGCGGCCGAAAGCGCGCCGGCCCAGTCCGAGGCCGCCGTCGTGGACGATGCACCTGCGCCAACCGCCGCCGAGAGCGCTCCTGCCGCGTCCGCACCTGCGGCCGCAGAAGCCGCCCTGGCCGATTCCGAGCCCGCCAGCACCGAGCCCGCGCCGCAAAGCGTTTCCGAGCCTGCGCCGCAGGAACAGCCCGGAGCCTTTGCCAGCCAGATCCGCTATCCCAAGGCTTCCGACCTGACGCCCAAGCCGCGCCGCCGCGTGTGGCCCTGGGTGCTTATTCTTCTTTTCGCTGGCGTCATGGGCGCTCTGTATGTGCAGTATCAGCGCATCCAGGCGGAGGTGGACCAGACGCCGCCCGCCGCCGCGCCCGCCCCGGTGGACAACGCCACCAACGCGACCAACGCCACCGACGATTTAAACGCCACGCTGCCTGATTCCAACGCCTCGCTGCCTGAAGCCGCGCCCGAAGTTGCGCCGGCACCTGCGCCTGGTCAGCCGTCCGTTTCGCCCGCTCCGGGGCAGGCCGCGCCCGCTGCCAAGCCGCTGCCGCCGCAGACCGCCACCCCGGCCGTGAGCGCCTCGCCTGTCGAGGTTTCACGCAAGGGCCAGCCCACCGCCCCGGCCACAGCGCCTGCGGCCCAGCCCGCCAGCGCGGCCAATGCGGAGGTGCGCACTCCAGGCATGCAGCAGCTGGTCATCACCGCCAAGCCGAACGAGGCCTGCTGGGTCGAGGTGAGCGAAGGCTCGCAGCGCAAGAGCTTCATTGTGAAGAACGGGGACAGCCGCCGCTTCGAGTTTTCGAGCAAGGCCAAGGTGCGCCTTGGCAACGCGGGCGGCGTGAGCTTCAAGCTCAACGGCGCGGCGTATCCCTTTGAGGGCGAGCGCGGCGCCACGGCTACCGTGGAGATCGGAGCCCGCTAGCGGGCGAGGGGGCGCATGGAGTTCACCGAAAAGGCCCTGGTGCTCCGGGTGGGCCGGTTTCGGGAAAACGACGTCTGGCTCAAACTTTTCTGCGCGGGCCGTGGTGTCATCACGGCCTTCGCCTTTGGAGGGAGCCGCAGCCGCAAGCGCTTCAGCGGCTGTCTGGACCAGCTGGTGCTGGCCTCCTTCCGGGTGGGAACCAGCCGTCGCGGTTCCTACAACGTGCTGCAGGAGGGCGTGTTGCTGCACGCCTTCCCCGGTTTGCGCGCAAGCCCGCGCAAGCTTGGGCTGGTGGCCCACTGCCTCAAGTTTGTAGAGGCGGTGCAGCTGGACCCCAGCGGCGCGCGCCCGGTGTTTGACCTGCTGCTGGAAACCCTGGCCACGCTTGAATCCGGCGCGGTCGGCGCCGAGATGCTGCCGCTCTTGTTCAAGGCCAAGCTGACCTTTGAACAGGGGCTTTCGCCGGATTTGACGTTGTGCGTGCGCTGCGGCCGGCCTGTCAACGAGCACATGGGCTGGGACCATGTTTGCGCAGTGCAGGGCGCTGTGGCGGCGGACCACCGGCTGGCGTTTTCGGTGGAGCGTGGCGGGCTGGTCTGTTCGCTCTGCGGCGATGTGCAGGCCGAACCTTTGTGCGCAGGCTCCGTGCGGGTGCTGGAGTGGATTGGCAAGAGCCGCCCGGCGGACTGGCCCAACCTGACCCTGGAGCCGAGCATGCGCCGGGAGCTTGGCCGCGTGGTCGACCGCTTTGTGGCCTGGCATTTGGGCCTGCGTTGGGAAAATGGAACATACAGAAAAATCTAGGTCTCTGGAGACGATATGAACTTTCAAGACGTGATTCAAACCCTGCAGCGCTACTGGACCGACCGGGGCTGCGTCATGGTGCAGCCTATCGACATCGAGTGCGGCGCGGGCACCTTCAATCCGTCCACTTTTTTCCGCGTCATCGGACCGGAGCCCTGGAGTGTGTGCTACGTTGAGCCCTCGCGCCGCCCCACCGACGGCCGCTACGGCGAGAACCCCAACCGTCTGCAGCACTACTACCAGTTCCAGGTCATCCTGAAGCCCAGCCCGGACAACGTGCAGGACCTGTATCTCGACAGTCTGCGCGCCCTTGGCATCGACCCCGCCGCCCACGACATCCGCTTTGTGGAGGACGACTGGGAGTCGCCCACCCTTGGCGCCTGGGGCCTTGGCTGGGAGGTGTGGCTGAACGGCATGGAAGTGACGCAGTTCACCTATTTTCAGCAGGTGGGCGGCCTCGACCTGTACCCCACCAGCGTGGAAATCACCTACGGTCTGGAGCGCATCTCCATGTACCTGCAGGAGAAAGAGTCCGTCTACGACCTGCAGTGGAACGACAAGGTGACCTACGGCAACGTGTATCACCAGAACGAGGTGGAGCAGTCCAAGTACAACTTCGAGTTGTCCGACGCCGCCATGCTGCTCGACATGTTCAACAAGTTCGAGGCCGAGTGCAAGAAGCTCATTGAGGCCGAGGTGCCCTGGCCCGCCTATGACTATTGCCTCAAGTGCTCACACACATTCAATCTTTTGGACGCGCGCGGAGCCATCTCCATCACCGAGCGCACGGCCTACATCGGCCGGGTTCGCGTCCTGGCCTCGGCCATCGCCGCCCTATACGCCGCCCAGCGCGAGCAGATGGGCTACCCCATGCTTCAAACCGCTAAATAGCTGAGAGCCGACATATGTCTGAATTCATTCTGGAGATTGGCACCGAGGAAATGCCCGCGCGCTTTGTGCCCGGGCTTGGGACGGAGCTTGAGAATCTGTTCGGGCGCCTGCTGACCGAGGCGCGCATCGACCACTCCGGGGTCAAGGCCTACGCCACCCCGCGACGTCTTGTGGCCCACGTGTCCGGGCTGGGGCTCACCCAGCGCCTGGAGGAGGAGATCGTCTCCGGCCCGCCGGTGCGCATCGCCTATGCCGACGGCAAGCTGACCAAGGCTGGCGAAGGCTTCGCCAAGACCCAGGGCGTCACCGAGGCGGATCTTTTTGTGCAGCAGACGCCCAAGGGCGAGTACCTGGCCGCGCGCAAGACCGTTGGCGGCGGGCGCACCCTCGACCTTCTGCCCGAGCTGTGCCTGAGCGCCTTCAAGTCCCTCAGCTTTCCCAAGCGCATGAAGTGGGGCAGCCTGGAGTTTCTCTTCGGCCGTCCGCTGCGCTGGGTGCTGGCCCTGCTCGACGCCGACGTCGTGCCCATTGAGATCGCGGGCCTGACCTCCGGCCGCATCACCCATGGCCACCGCGTGCTCGGCCCCGGCCCCTGGACCGTGGACACGGCGGGCGACTATTTCGACACCATCCGCGATAAGGCCAATGTGGTTCTGGACGCCCGCGAGCGCCTGGAGCTCGTGCGCGCCGAGGGCGACCGCCTGGCCGCCAAGCTTGGCGGCAGCGTGGTCTGGGACGACGGCCTGCTGCTGGAAGTGGCCAACCTCGTGGAATACCCCCGGCCCATTCTGGGCGAGTTCGCCCGCCAGTATTTGCAGCTGCCCGCCCAGGTGCTGCTCACCAGCATGCAGAGCCACCAGAAGAGCTTTGGCATCAAGGGCGCGGATGGCAGCCTGCTGCCGTTTTTCCTCACCACCTTGAACATTGAGCCCACGGACATGGCCGTGGTCAAGAAGGGCTGGGAGCGCGTACTCAAGGCCCGCCTGGAGGACGCCCGCTTCTTCTGGGAAGCGGACCTCAAAAAGGACTACGCCGTGTGGCTGGCCAAGCTCGACAACGTCGTCTTCCTCGGCCCCCTGGGCAGCATGGGCGACAAGTCTCGCCGCCTGGAGACCCTGTGCGCCAAGCTGGCCGAGGCCTGCGACCTGTCCGAGTCGGACATGGCCCGTGCCGGACGTTTGGCCAAGGCCGACCTCATGAGCGAAATGGTCTACGAGTTCGACAGCCTGCAGGGCGTCATGGGCGGCATTTACGCCCGCCAGAAGGGCGAAAGCGAACTGGTGGCCCAGGCCATTGCCGAGCAGTACCTGCCCGCCGGGCCGGATTCGCCCGTTCCCGACACCCTTTCCGGCGCGCTGCTCGCCATTGCGGACAAGGCCGACACCATGGCCGGCTGCTTCGGCCTGGGCATGATCCCCACCGGCGCGGCCGACCCGTATGCGCTGCGCCGCGCCGCCCTGGGCATCAGCCGCATCATCATGGAGCACGGGCTGCGGCTCAAGCTTGACGAGCTGCTGGCCTGGGCGCAGGAAGGCTACGAAAAGGCCGAGGGCCACGAAGGCCATGAGGGGACTCGCGGCGTCAAATGGAAGCTGGTTCCGGCCGAGGCGCGCGCCAAGATGCTGGACTTCTTCGGCCAGCGCCTGCGCGCGCTCTTCGCCAGCGGCGACAAGGTCGACAGCCGCGTGGCCGACGCCGCCCTTGGCGCGGGCTTCAACGACATCCGCACCCTGAAGGAGCGCTTTGACGCGCTGACCACCTTCAGCCACGAGCCGGACTTTGAACAGGCCGTGCTGACCTTCAAGCGCGCGGCCAACATCATCCGCAAGCAGGGGAGCGAGACCGGCGAGGCGCTGACCGTGACCATCAACGACGCCTTGCTCGAGACCGAGGAGGAGCGCGTGCTGGCCGCCGCCCTGCGCGAGAGCGCCGGCCGTTTCGAGGAGCTTTGGGCCGCGGATGACTTTGCCGGGCTGTTCGCCATGCTGGGCGAACTGAGGCCTTCCGTGGACGCGTTCTTTGACGGCGTCATGGTCATGGCCGAGGATCCGGCCCTGCGCCAGAACCGTTTGAATATGTTGTTCGCCCTGGTGGAGCGTTTGGGCCGTTTGGCCGATTTCAGCGCTCTCCAGGTTTAACTGTGATGGAAAACCGCTTGACAAGCGGCCGTGCCTGTGATTAAGCACCCTGTCTCGACTCAACGTCGGGATTGAACACCAAAAAGAATCAGGAGAAAGAGCCTTGGCCAACCATACTTCCGCACTTAAGAGATACCGTCAGAGCCTGAAGCGCCAGGCCCGTAACAAGGCCGTCAAGACCCGCATCAAAAACGCGGTGAAGGCCGTGCGCCAGGCCCTGGCCGAGAAGAGCGCGGAAAAGGCCACTGCGGCCCTCACCGTCGCCAGCTCCGTGCTGGACCGGGCCGCCTCCAACAAGGTCATCCACTGGAAGAAGGCCGGCCGCTGCATCGCGCGCCTGCAGACCGCCATCAACAAGATGGCTGCCTAAAACTTCTTCGTCCCGTTTGACGACAAAGCCCGCTGCGGAGTTCCGTAGCGGGCTTTTTGCGTTGGGGGTGGAGAAGCAAGCGGTTGTGGAATGCTTCCGCTAATCCACCCGGTAGTGGCAGCCCAGGCTCTGCTTGTTGCGCATGGCCGCCTGGGTGACCACGTAGGCCGTCTGGCAGCCGTGGAACAGGTCGATGATGGGCTTTGATATGGGCGTCTGCTTGTAGAAGTCGTGCATGTTTTTGGAAAGGGTGCGCAGGTCCTCGAACGCGCGGCGCAGCCGGGCCGTGGAGCGGATGATGCCCACGTAGTTCCACATGGTGTTGCGGATGGTGGCCCAGTCCTGCGCGATGAGCGCCGGGTCCTCGTTGTTGATGTCGCCGGGGTTCTGCCAGGCCGGTATGGACTCGCTCAGTTTCTTGGTGAGCCGCCACTTGGAGCCCAGGCGCTTGGAGATGTCCTGCCCGGTGCTGTAACCCCAGAGCATGCCCTCAAGCAGCGACGTGCTGGCCAGACGGTTGGCGCCGTGCACTCCGGTGCAGGTGCACTCTCCGGCCGCGTACAGACGCTCCAGGGTGGTGCGGCCGCGCGTGTCGACCAGGATGCCGCCGCAGAAGAAATGCGCCGCGGGCACCACGGGAATGGGCGTGGTGCGCATGTCGATGCCGTGCTCCATGCATTTGCTATAGATGGTGGGGAAGCGCTCGGCCACTTCGTCGTGCATGCCCGTGGTGGTGTCCAGGTACACGCAGTCCTCGCCGGTGCGCAGCATCTCGGCCATGATGGCTCGGGTGACGATGTCGCGGGGGGCCAGGTCGGCGCGCTGGTCGTAACGCGCCATGAACGGCTCGCCCTTGCTGTTCACCAGCCGCGCGCCCTCGCCGCGCACGGCCTCGGAGATGAGGAACCGGCGCTCAAAGCGCCGCGCGCCCTGGTAGAAGGCCGTGGGGTGGAACTGCACGTATTCCAGGTTGTGCAGCTTGGCCCCGGCGCGGTTGGCCATGGAGAGCCCGGAGCCGATGGCCTCATTGGCGTTGGTGCTGTTGAGGTAGATGCGCCCGGCGCCGCCCGTGGCCAGCACGGTGAAGTCCGCCAGCACGATCTCCACCTGGCCCAGGGCCTCGTTGAACACATAGGCGCCCACGCACTGGTTGGAGAGGTTGTACTTGAAGTCCAGGTGCGTGGCGTGGTGGTGCGTGGTCAAAAGGTCGATGGCCGTGCGCTTGGTCAACACGCGGATGTTCGGGCATTGGGCCACGGCCTTGGTGAGCTGCTCCATGATGGTCAGCCCGGTGTGGTCCTTGGCGTACAGGATGCGCGCCACGCTGTGGCCGCCCTCGCGCGTGAAGTACCAGGCTGAGGAATCGCGGTGGGCAAAGGGCACGTGATAAGAGTCAATAAGCGTTTTTTGCAGTACCTTCGGGCCCTTGTGGCACAAGTAGCGCACGGCGCGCAGGTAGTTTTGCTTCCAGCCCGCGGTGAGGATGTCTTTTTCCAGAATGCCGGGGTTGTCGTCCTCGGAGTGGAAGACGATGCCGCCCTGTGCATACTGCGTGTTGCCGGCGAAAAGGTCCTGCCCGGCGGAAAGCAGGGTCACGTCCGCGCCGGCTTCGGCCAGGGTGAGGGCGGTGACGGAACCGGCGATGCCGGAGCCAATGACAAGGACGTCGGTCTTCAGGCGGAAATCATTCATGACGATCCTTTGGCTGGCGGCGTTGGTCAGCCCGTGTGCGCGCTTACGAGCAGATTTGCAGCATGCGGGTGAGCGCCACCCGCGCGTGCTCGGCCACGTCGTCGGCAAGGGCGAGGGGCTGTGCTGTTTCCAGATTGTCCAGCAGATCGGCCAGGCGCACTTCCGTGGTCTTGGCCATGTTGGTGCAGCGCATGGTCTTGATGGGCACGATGGTCTTGCCCTCCGGGGCGAAGCGCGCGGCCAGGCGCAGCACAAGGTTCACCTCGGTGCCCACGGCGATCTGCGCGCCGGGCTTGGCCTCCGTGCAGTAGCGGATGATGTGCGAGGTGGAGCCCGCGCTGTCCGCCGCGCGGACCACGGCCGGGGAGCATTCCGGGTGCACGACCACGCGCACGCCGGGCATGGCCTTACGGATGTCCTCGATGTCCTGCTTTTTCAGCATGTGGTGGATGACGCAGGAGCCGGGCCACAGCAGCAGCCGGGCGTAGGCGGCCTTCTTGGGATCCACGGCCGGGCCGCCCTGGCGCAGGGAGATTTGCAGCCGCTCGCCCGCGGGCAGGTTCAGTTGATTGGCGGTGTTGGCGCCCAGGTGCTTGTCGGGCAGAAAGAGCACGGCGTCGCCCTGGCCCAGCGCCCATTCGAGCATGACCTTGGCGTTGGCCGAGGTGCAGACGCTGCCGCCGTAAAGCCCGCAGATGGCCTTCACCTCCGCGCTGGAGTTCACGTAGGCCAGGGGAATAACGAGCCGCCCCTGGCTGCGCAGTTCGTTCAACACATCCTCCACGCGCTGGGCCGGGGCCATGTCGGCCATGGGGCAGGTGGCGTCGGCGTGGGGAATGTGGATCTTTTGCCCGGGCCTCGCCAGCGCAGCGGCGGATTCGGCCATGAAATACACGCCGCAGAACACCACATGCTCGGCGGAAAGGCCTTCGATCTTGCGCGCCAGCTCCAGGCTGTCGCCCTGGAAATCCACGTGGCGGATGATTGCGTCGGACTGGTAGTGGTGGCCCAAGATGGCCAAGCGGTCGCCGTACTTGGCGCGTGCGGCCTCGATGCGCTCATTCGGGGTCGTCATGATGCTGTCCTTGCTCCTGTGCGTTTGGCCGTTCCAATAGACCTTTGGGCTATTCCAACGTGCTGATGCGCATGCTCAAGTCCGCCACCGGTGCGGAGTGGGTGATGCGGCCCACGGAGACGAAGTCCGGTCCGACGGCGCCTATGGCCGCGATGTTTTCCAGGGTCACGCCGCCGCTCACTTCGGTTTCGATGCCGGCGGGCACATGGGCAAGCGCCGCGCGCATCTGCTCCAGGTCCATGTTGTCGAGCATGATGCGGTTGACTTTGCAGGCCGCGGCCTCGTCCACCTCGGCAAGGGTGCGGCACTCAACCTCTATGGGCGGGCACTGGGCCCCGTAGGCTGCGCGCAGCTTGGTCACGGCGGGCGTTATGCCCCCGGCCCGGTCGGTGTGGTTGTCCTTGACCATGAGCATTTGGCTCAGGTTGAGGCGGTGGTTTTGCGCGCCGCCCACAAGCACGGCGTACTTCTCGGGGTAGCGCAGGCCGGGCAGGGTCTTGCGCGTGTCGAGCAGCGTGGTGCGCGTGCCCTTGAGGGCCTCCACGTATTTGGCCGTCAGGGTGGCGATGCCGGAAAGATGGCACAGGTAGTTCAGGATGATGCGCTCGGTGCGCAGCAGGTGCGTGGCTGGTCCCTGAATGGCCGCGATCATGGTGCCGGGCGAGACCTTGTCGCCCTCGTCCACGTTCAGCATGTGCTGGAACTCGCAGCCCGCGAACTCAAGAATCAGCGGAATGAGCGGCAGACCGGCGATGACCGCGTGGTCCTTGGCCACAATGTGCGCGTTGGCGAGGTCTTGGTCGGTGAAAATCCCCTGGCTGGTCAGATCCTTGCCGTCCTCGGAAAGGGCGATGCGGATGCCCGCCAAAAGGAACAGCCGGGCCTCGGCCTGGAAGAATGTATCGAAGAGCGACGTGGACTCGGAAGCGGTGGCGGACATGTTCTCATCCTTGCAGAGGTGCTGCGGCCTGGGCTTGCCCAAACCAAATTGTGGCAGGGAAAGTACAAGACCCGGCAACGCCCGTCAACTCACGCACGAGAGTGAAACCGCGTCCTTCCGGTCTGTCGGCGGGGAGCTGGCGGCGCTGCACGCCATTACAGGTACTGGAAGGCCAGCACGGCGATGCACGTGGGGGCGAGGGCCGCGGCAAAAAGCCCCAGCGGGTTGACGGCGGAGTCCTCGAAGTGCCCGCGCAAAATGGATATGCCTGCCGGGTTGGGCGCGTTGGCGATGATGGTCAGCCCGCCGCCCGTGACCGCGCCGGAAACCAGCGCGTACTTGAAAGCGTCGGAAAGCCCTTCCACCTGCGAGCCGAGATAGGTCAGCGCCGCGTTGTCGGTAAAGGCCGTGAGCAGGGCGGAGCCGTAGAAGACGGACTCAGGCTGCAGGCTGAGCAGCAGCGGCTTGAGCCACCATTGCTGCAAACCGCCCAGAACCACAAGCCCGGCCAGGAAGAAGGCGACGAGCAGGCCCTCGCGCAGGATCAAGCGGTCTTGATGGTGCTTATAGGCCCCGGCCACGCCGAGAAAGAACAGGAACAGGCCCATGAAGATGGTCGTGTGGTGCGCAAAGACCACAACACCGGCCAGAAAGGCGATGTGCGCCAGCACCAGGCCGAGCGGCGCGGGAGGTTTGGCGTTCCCGGCCGCGATGGGCAGCGCCGCGAGCTCCTTGCGGAACAACAGCGTGGCGCCCAAGGCGTTGAGGCCGACCGCCGCTGCCGCCTTCCAGCCAAAGGTGGCGAGCATGAACGCTCCGTCCCAGCCCCATTGCCCGGCGACCATGAGCACCGGGGGCGCTGCAAAGGGCGTCATGGTGCCGCCGATGGAGACGTTGACGAAGAGCGTGCCAAGGGTGGCGTATTTAAGGCGCGAGGACACCGGACGCGAGAAGATGCGCTCGGAGAGCATCATGGCTGCAAGGGTCATGGCCGCGGGTTCGGTGATGAACGAGCCCAGCAGCGGCGCAAAGGCGAGCACAGCGAAGTAGAAGCCCGTGCTGCCAGGCAAGGGCAAGGCGCGTGCGGCGAGCAGCACCGCTCTGGTTGCCGTCTGCCGTATGGGCCGCGTTCCGGCCACGACCATGACGGCGAAGACGAACAGCGGCTCCGTCATGTTGCGGCCGTCGATGTATGCAATGGTCTTTTCGCTGCCATCCAGCACGAACATGCAGAGTATGAGCAGCATGGCCCAAAGCCGAACACGACCTCGATTTCGCCGAGCAGATGCCAAAGCCCCGCATGGGCGGGCCGCCTGACGGCCATGTGCTCAAAGGACTTGGTGGCGAAGGTGTGGGCGATGGCCAGTGCGAACAACGCGGCGCCCACGATTTGAATGACGGTCGGTGGCACGGAGGCTCCTTGCTGCTGGCGCAGGATGTCGCCGTGGTGGTCCCGGCTGAGGTGGCAATGCAGGGGAGGGTGTCGGCCCCCTCTGCCCAGTCCGGCGGGAACGGTCAGCAGGCCGCCGCGGCGTTGCTGCCACGGCGGCCATGCCAACACGGCGTTGTTCTACTCGAGGATCTTGAACTCGTCGCGGCGGTTCTTGGACCAGGCGGCTTCGTCGTGCCCCTGCACAAAGGGGCGCTCCTTGCCGAAGCTGACGATGTTCATGCGGGTGTCGGCGATGCCGAGCTGGTTCAAAAACTCCTGGGCCACCTTGGCGCGGCGCTCGCCCAGGGCGAGGTTGTATTCGCTCGTGCCGCGCTCGTCGCAGTGGCCTTCGATGTTGATGGTGAACTGCGGGTATTTCTTCAAGGACTCGGCCTTGGCCGTCAGCACGTCCTTGCCAGCCTGGTCCAGCTCATAAGAGTCGAACGGAAAGAAGACCATGTTGCCGACCTCGCGCTGGGCCTGCTCACGCTGCTGTGCGCGCAGCTGGTCCTCGCTCAGGCTGCCGGAACGGGAGTCCTGCGCGCCGGCGCTGTCCTGCCAGCCCGTGTCCTTGTCGGACCGGTCGGACTTTGTGGCGCCCTCGGGCATGACATCAATGGTCTTTTTGGCGCAGCCAGCGCCAAGAATGGCGACGAGCCCAAGCATGAGTGCGAAGCCGAAAATGCGTTTAGCGTTCATGAAATCCTCCGTTCGTTGCGGTATGGGCTGCTCCGTCGTCCCTCGGCTTTTCTCCCGGTCCGGGCAAGGCGGCCGCAAGCGCATTTCACGCTATGGCCACGCGCAGACGCAAACCCGGAAGGGAAAGACCGCCGATCAGACGAACGGCTTGCGCAATCTCCATATAGCATACCGGGAAATCAGAAAAGGCCCAAGACGAAGGAGCGGCCGCGCTGGCGCATTGCGCGAGGCGGAGGAGTTGCGCGCGGGGTGGAACCACCCTCCGGTTGTGCCCGCCAGATGTCGGCGGGGAGTCAACGCCAGCAGAGCTGCGGCGCGCTCACGCCCGTCTGCCGCGTTCCGGCAGCGCACAGTTGCCGCCCCTCGGCCGGTTCGCACAAAACAACCAGCACAAAACCCAGCAGAAACAGCAGGAGCTTGAGACGCAGCATCGTACCGTGCGCTTTCATCACGCCGCCCCGGTTTGCTGGCGTTTGGGCAGCATGATGTTCACCGTTGTCTGCCCCGGCACGGAGCAGTCCAGGTTGATTTCGCCGTGGTGGAATTGCGCGATGCGCTTTGCCGAGTACGTGCCCAGGCCCGTGCCGTTCTTTTTGGCCGCGGTGACGTACTTTTCAAAGAACCTGTGCCGTATGGCCGGCGGCACGCTGCCCGTGTTCCGCACGGCGACGCGCACAGTGTCGCCAAGGTCCGCGAAGTCCATTGTCACCATGTCGCCCTCTGGAGACGCCTCAAGCGCGTTCTTCAAAAGATTGGCGAACATGGTGGCGCAAAGGGTCCGCTCGCAGGCGATGACGAGGTTCGCTCCGGCCTCAGCAGGCTTGCCCCCTAGGGTGATCCGCATCTGCATGTTCTTGAACTGCGGCAAGCGTTCCAGGTCTTCGCGCACGTCTGCGGCCAGGGCCAGCAGGTCGGTCTCGGTCGACTCCAGCGCCAGGTGCCCGCGCTCCAGGCGCGAGAGCTTGAGGTAGGCGTCGAGGATGCGCAGCATGCCGTTGGCCAGGGTGTGCAGCCGGGCGACCCAGGCGCGCTGCTCCTCCGTGAGGTTCGGCTGGCGCAGCAGCAGCTGCGGCAGGCTGATGAACCCGATCAGCGGGCTGCGCAGGTCGTGGCGCATCATGTGCTCTATGCTCTCCCGGGCCTGCTCGCGCTGGGTGTCCTCGGTTATGTCCTCCATGACCACGATGACCGCGCGCAAGCCGCCTGATCCGTCGCGGATGGGAATGGCGCTGCAGTCGATCACCAGCCGGCCCGCCTCCCTGGGGGATTCTATCTCCAGAACCTGGTTTGCGACTTTGGGCTCGCCCGCAATGGTCCGCGCCAGCACGAAGTCGCGCGGATGCAGCGGTTCGCCGGAGTCGTGCCGCCAGGCCTTGAGCGCCGCCGGATCAGGCGCAGAGTCGTCCGCCGGTCCCAGCAGGCCGCGGCTGGCCTGATTGGCGTACAGAACGCGCCCCGCCGGGTCGGACATCCACACGCCGACGGGCAGGGCCTTCAGGATCATGCGCAGCAGGGCTTCGCTTTTGCGCAGCTCATCCTCAATCGCCTCGCGGGCCATGATGTCCTCGGAGAGCGCCTCGGCCATGTCGTCCATGGTCTTGGCCAGCAGCGAAAGCTCGCCGAATTCGTCGTGCGAGCCGCTGCGGGCGTTCAGGTCGCCTTCTCCCAGGCGTTGCGCCACTGTGGTCAGCCGCGCCATGGGACGGCTGATGACGAGGCCGCCCACCACCCAGGCCACGAGCAGGGCCAGCGCGGCGGATCCGCCCAAAAGCAGCAGGTCGCGGTACAGGCTGTCGACAGCCTCGGCCAGGGCCTCCTTTTCCGGAATGCTGACGAAGAGATAGAGATACGGCGCCGCGTCCGGTTTGAGGCGCAGCTGGGTAAAGGCCACAATGCGCCGCGTCCCGTCGGCTTGGGTTACCGTTGTGGTGCCGAGAGACTTGTCGCCGCTGATGACATCCCACAGCTCCACCACGAGCTTGTGCCCCGTGGGGCTTGTTGCGTCGGACGCCGGGTAGCGGAAAATGCGTGTGCCTTTCTTGTCGGCCAGGGTCAGCACGGAGCCTTCCGGCAAGGACGCGACGTTGAAGAGCTGCTCGTAGCGGCTGGGCCGCAACGCCGTGGTCAGCACGCCGACGGTCTGCCCCTTGGGCCCGGGGATGGGGTAGGCGTAGTGGATCAATGAATCCTGCGCCTTGCCCTTGCGCCCAAGCTCATACTCGCCCACTGTGAACTCGTTTTGCCCCATGGCGTTGTCGACGTGGGTTCCGCCCTTGAGCATGGGCACGCGTTCCAGAGGCAGGGCGGAGGCGAAGATCCGGCCATTGGCGTCGGCGGCGATGATGTTGTCGAACATGGCGCTGCGGGTGCGCAGACGGTGCAGGATGGTGGCTGTGGCGCGGCCGTCCATGTTTTGCACCTGCGGCATTTGGGCCAAAAGCGAAAGCAGCAGCTCCGCGCGCATGGTGACGAGCTGCTGCTCGTGGCCGAGGAACTGCACCACCCGCAGGGCTTCATCCTGGGCGTCCTTGATGGCCACATCGCGTTTTTGCAGGCTGGAATAGAGAATGACGGCAAGAGCGGGCAGCACGGCGAGGAGCACGAGCGTGATGAGGCTGTTGCGCAGGGAACTGAAAAAGAAATTCCGCATGCATGCTCCTGTGCCGAAATCCGTTCAAGACTGCCCTTCATAACGTTTGAGCCTCCGGCGGGCAATGGGCCCGCCGGAGGCTTTCAGGGGGGAGGTCGGCGGAGTCATGGGCCGCCGCCTCGTGCAGAATTCCCGGACACAGCAAGGATGGGCCTTTGTGGAAGCGAAGAGCCACCAACTCCTCAGCGTTTCCAGGGTCCGGGAATTATCGTGCCGTTTTGCTTCGCCAGCGTATGGGGAGGCGAGGCTCCTTAATCTCCTGCATCGTGCGCAGGCTAGAAATCCTGCTCTTTGCGCGCTGCGTGGCCGCGGCTGGCGGATTTTCCGCCAAGGGAGCGGCCGTATTTGCTCAGAAGGCCGTAAAGACGCGAAGGGCTCAGGCCGGATATGGCCAAGGCCCGCTTCAGCTCACCGCCGCTGGCGCGGATCAAGTCGTCCAGGTAGGCCAGCTCCACACGCTCCTGCTCCTGCTTCTTGTATTCATTCCAACTGCCCAGGGGTCCAGTTGGGGCGGGCTGTTCCTGCCGGCCGGGAGCCTCCGCGTCATTGGTCCGGCCCACGCGGGCGCGCAGCATGCGGATGCGCAGCTCTTGCGGCAGCAGGGCGGGCACCAGCATTTCCTGGTCCGGGGCGCTGGCAACCATGGCCTCCAGAACGTGGATGAGCTCGCGGACGTTGCCGGGCCAGCCGTATTCGAGAAAGAACGCCTTGAGCTCGCGCGACAGGGTTTTTTGGCCCAGGCCGCTGTCGCGGCAGATGCGCTCCAGGTGGTGCGCGGCGATGAGCAGCACGTCGTCGCCCAGCTCGCGCAGGGGCGGCAGTTGCAGCACCGCCGCGCGGATGCGGTAGTACAGGTCCTCGCGGAAGGTGCCCGCGGCCACCATGTCGGCCAGGCTTTTGTTGCTGGCGCAAATCAGGCGGAAGTCGAGCCGAACTTCCCGTGTATCGCCCAAGGGGCGGAAGGTTCTGGTTTCCAGCAGGCGCAAGAAGCTTTTCTGCAGCTCAAGGGAAAGCTCGCTGATCTCGTCCAGAAAGAGCGTACCGCCGTCCGCGCGCTGGAGCACGCCGGCCTTGTCCGAAACTGCCCCGGTGAAGGCCCCTTTGCGGTGGCCGAACAGGTCGCTGCCCACGAGGGCCTCCTGCAGGGAGGCGCAGTCCACCACGACGTAGTTTTTGTTGCGCCGGGGGCTGTTGGCATGCACGGCCCGGGCAAGGCCTTCCTTGCCGGTGCCGGTTTCGCCCAGAATGAGCACGTTGGCCGAGCTGCGGGCGGCCGTGGCCATTTGGCGGATGACCTCCACAAGACGCGGGCTTTGCCCGACGATGCCGCGCCGCTCCACCGGCTGGGCGGATTCCTTGTTGCGGCGGAACTCCAGGGCGCGCTTGAAGGAGAGCTGCAGGCCTTCCGGGGTGCCGGTCTTCTGGATGTAGTCCCAGGCGCCGCTGCGGATGGCCAGCTCCGCGCCGTCCGGGTCGCCCAGTCCGGTCATGATGATGAGTTCCGGGGCGGAGGGGAGCTCCTTTATTTTGGGAGCAAGGTCGAGGCCGTTGCCGTCTGGCAGGCGCACGTCCAGAAACACCACGTCGAAATCCGAATCGGCGAGGAGGCTTTCGGCCTGGGCCATGTCGCCCGCTATGGCCGTTTCCACCTCCGGGCCGGAAAGCAGCGACGCCAAAAGGCGCGCAAAGAATTCGTCATCGTCAATGATGCAGACTTTTGTCACGAGTTGCCCCGTTTGTTGCTTGGGTGGCGCTTTGGCAGCGGAAGGACGGTGGTCTTCGCGGCAGCATAGCCCAGGTCCCCGGCTGCAAGCAAATTGTCAGAACGCATGGGCTGCAGCCCCGTTGGTGCGCAGCTTGGCGAGCACCCAGCCCATGACGGCGTCCAGGCGCTCGTGGGCGCCCCTTGCCGCGGCGAGGTCGTTTCTCTCTCCCGCTGCGTATATTTCACGCGCGTAGACTTCCAGCTCCCGAATGGGCAGCAGCCCGGTGAGGCTGGCCAGGGAATGGGCGGCGTCCATGACCGCGGGGGCGTTTCCGTCCGCCATGGCCTTGTCCAGATCGCCCAGGCGCTGCTCCCCGGCCTCGAGGAACAGCTCTCCCAGGTGCCCCGGCAAGCGGTCCACCGCATGGTCGAAGTCCACCCCCCGGCATTCCTCGGGCATTGATTCTTTGACGTTCACATCCATTCCTTCCGCTCCGCAGAGGCGCGACTGCGCCATGATGTCCTTGGTGTAGTAATATTCCGCAACTGTCCTAAAGCCCGGACATCCGGCCGCATGAGCGGCGGGCCAACCGTGACGCTCCAGCGAGCGGATAGCTCGGTCTGGCGCGCGACGTCCGCCGCAAGCTCCCGCAGGCTTTGGCGAGGATTTGTAAATTCTGTGCCGGGCTCGAACATATGCCGGGCATTACAAGAAGTCTGCCAATGTTGCTCTCGGCATAACGTACTGATTTTATTGAATGCAATGTTTTGCGCGTCCGTGACACCACATGTATTCCTAAAAAATAGGACTTATTGCGCAGGAGAAGACCATGCTTCCCGGAATGGCGGACGATGGAAACGGAGACTTATGCGCAGGACCAGATGCGCAGAACCAGATGCGCTGGGCCAGCTATGTGTGGCCAGATGCACGTGGGCGGGCGCGTGGGCGGAGCGCGTGAGGACGCTGCGGCCTTGCCTGTTGCGATGTGGCGAGAGACACAGCTGGAGAAACGCTTTGCTGGGCAGACGGAGGTCCGCGCCTGTGGCAAGCCCGAACGTTTTATCCAAACAGCGCCTTGCGAGTGGGCCTCCGCCGCCAGCTATGCAGCTTCAGACGAAGGAGCCAGCGGGCTGCACTTCTGGCGCCATAAAAACAACTTCTTCAGGAGTCACTCTGCGTTGCAAATGGAATATGAATCCGCCAACTTTGGTAGACAGTAAACAGCTCTTGCCATTCCACAGCTAGCTGCCGCCCACCGGCAGGGTGAGGACCGGAGCGTTTTTCGGCGGATCGGCCGACTGTAGCGAGAAGATGTTCATGAGCAACTGGAACACTTCCTTGGAGCGGTTGTCGTCGGCCTGGATGGAGTACCAGCGGCCCTCATGGCGCACGGCGACATAGGCGTCCTTGGGCTCCTCGGCCGAGACGCGCACTTCGCACAGGCCGTAGAAATGTTTGCGCAGGTCGTAGGCGCGGCGGCTGGCCACCAGCTCCTTGGGCACCTGCACGCCCTGGGCGATGTAGTCGATGGCGCGCAGGCAGTTGCGCAACCGCAGCGGAACAACGGGCAGGCCGTCCGGATCGCGGGGCATGTGGCGCAGCATGTTTGTCGGCACAAGCTTGAAGGTGGTGTGGTAATGCCCGGCCGCGTTCATGCGTATGCCCAGGTCGGAGCCGATGAGCTGCTGCACGGTGCCTGCCTCCGTGGCGTCGCGGAAGTCCATGCTCATGACCGTGGCCGTGGCGTTGTCGCTGAGATTGACCTTGAGGATGTCGAGGTCGCCGCGGTCGTCCATGCGGGCGATGACGTCCGTGAGCTTCATGAAGCGGTCATGCTGTTCGGGCATGAAGCCAGTGCGCGAGTCGTAGATGTGGTCGATAGCGCCGAAACGGGCGAAAAGGATGGGCATGAGGTATTCGATGTCCCAGCCGGCTTTGTACAGGGTCACGAAGCGGTCGAAGTCCATGTCGGCCAGAAATTGCTGGGCGTAGGTCTGGCCCTGGTAGGCGGTATAGGTGACGGTGGGGGAGTCGCTGTACTGTCCGGAGATGTTCGGCGTGTAGATGTTGTACGCGCCGTTGCTCACGCTGTGGTGCTCGGGAAGCGTGGCGCCCACGCCGCCGGAAAGATTGTAGCTGAAGCTTGACGCCACGGAGCCCACCTGCAGGAACAGCGGCTGCTCGAAGTACTTCATGCGCACGAGGTTGAGCAGCATCTCCTCGTTGTTCGATTTTTGGATGGCCTCGTTGTAGTCCATGCGCGTGGGGGAAAGCCTGTTGGGGCCGAGCCCGAAGCCGCCGGCGCAGGCTGAGAGCAGGAGGGGCAAAACAGCGAGGCACAGGAGCCGCAGGAGGAATCTGTGGGTAGGGTGGCGCAAGGCGGGGCTCCTTGGTTGTCGTGCAGGCTGTTGTGGCCTTTTATACAACCAAGGGGGTTCCGGCAACTGGCGGCGCGGCCGGAGTGCCGGGAAGAACAAGGGTCGGGCTAGCGGACCAGGTCGCGGCCCACGTAATTCTGCGGCTGGCCTGTGGGGTTGGCGATCTTGTGCGGATTGCCGTAGAGGCTGGTGCGCACGCTTGGCGTCATGCCGCCTCCCTGGCGCAGCTGGGGCAGCATGGCGCGGGTGCTGCGGTTCACGGGCAGGGTCCAGCTATGCGCGGCCATGACTTGGCCGTCGTCCAAGGTGGCGATTTTGGCGCTGATGTAAATGACCTTGCCGGCGATGAGATAGGTTCCGGAGAGCAGGCACGCCCGCGGCGGGTAGTCCATGTCCTTCTCGGCCTTTTCAAGGGCCAGAATCTCCTGCGGGGTGCGGGGCTTTTCCTCGCGCGTCAGGGCCGGGTCCGGCCCTTGCTGCTGCGCGATCTTCTTGGGCATGCCCTCGGTGATTCTGAAACTGCGCATGGCCAGGCGCGCGGCCACTTGCTCGGCCACCAGACTGCCGAAGGGGGCCTGGTCGCCCATGTTCACACGGTTGGTGAAGTTCTCGACGTAAATGGGCGAGTTCTTGTTCAACGCGGGCGAAAAAAGGCCCATCATGGTGTCGGCCGCGTCATAGTTGAGATCGGTGATGGGGGTCGGGTCCTCGGTGAAGAATTCGCCCGTGGTGGGCTTGGTGCCCAGCACGTCGTCCTTGGCGTCGACGACAGTGCGCTTGATGCTGGAGTAATATGAAGTGGGGCCGCTGGCGCAGCCGGAAAGCAGAACCCCGGCCAGCAAGGCCAGTGCCGTTATGATGGTGGTGCGAAGTCGTGTGTTCATAGCTGCTTTTGTTGCGGCGGCGCAGGTTGCAAAACTTGCTGGCGCTTCCGGGTCTGTAATGCGTATCGTACGTTCCACAAAAAAACTTTATGTCCTGTTTGCCGCGCTGTCCAGCCCGCCGTCAGGCATCGGCTCGTCCGCTTCCGTCCTGGAGGCCGTCTCCAGCAGCAGCCGCGCCATGTCTTCCGCCGTGCGGCCAGCCATTTCAAGAACATCCTCGTGGGTTATTTTGTCCATGCAATCCGGGGTGTTTTTGTTCGTCAGGCAGCTTATGCCAAGCAGGCGCAGCCCCATGTGCCGCGCGGCTATGGCCTCAATGACGGTGGACATCCCTATGGCGTCTGCGCCAAGCTGCCGATAAGCTCTTGTTTCCGCGGGGGTCTCCAGGCTGGGGCCGGGGATTTGGATGTAGACGCCGCGCTCCACATGCAGGCCGATGCGCTGCGCCGCGCGCCGTGTTTGGGCCAGCAGCTCCGGGCACCAGGCCTGGCTCATGTCCGGAAAGCGCGGGCCGAAGGCGTCGATATTCGCGCCGGTGAGCGGATTTTGTCCGGTCATGTTGATGTGGTCGGCCACGAGCATGAGGCTGCCAGCCTCAAATTGCGGGTTGAGGGCGCCCGCCGCGTTGGTGAGCACCAGCGTGCCGATGCCCAGGCTGCCCAGCACGCGCACCGGCAGGCTCACCTCCTGGGGGCTCAGGCCCTCGTAAAGGTGCGCGCGGCCGCACAGGGCCAGCACGGGGCGGCCGCCCAGAAGCCCGGCGCGCAGAAAGCCGCCGTGCCCGGCCACGCCGGAAAGCGGCATGCCGGGGATGTCCGCATAGGAGATGTCCACGGCCTGGGTGATGGCATCGGCCACGGGTGTGAGGCCGGACCCGAGCACGAGGCCCCAGGTTCCTGCTTGAATATTGCCCAGTTTATCGCGTATGAGTCGGGCAGCGTGGCCGATGGTCTCTTGATGGTTCACGTGGGTTCCAGTGGTTTGGGTGCGCGGTGCTTGTTGATTCATACCGCATCCGACCTTCACATTACAAGCCAGGGAAGGCGTGCGTATGGATTTCGCAACACTGATAGGACTCATCTCGGGCTTGACGCTGGTCGTCGTCGCCATCATCATGGGCGGAGACATGAGTCTTTTCGTGGACATGCCGTCGGTGATGATCGTCTTTGGCGGTACTTTCGGCACCATCTTCGTGGCCTTCCCCTTCGAGGAAGTCAGCCAGGCGCTCGGCGCGGGCTTCAAAGCCTTCGCCTCCCGCAAGGTACAGGTGCGCGAGGTGGTCAACATCATGGTCAAAATCGCGGAGATCAGCCGCCGCGAAGGCCTCATCGCCCTGGAGCACGTGAAGACCGAAAACATGGTGCTCAAAAAGGCCTGCCAGCTCATCGCCGACAACGCCGACCCCAGCCTCATCCGCGGCACCCTGGCCATCGAAATTTCGTCCATGAAGCGCCGGCATAAGGTCGGCGAGGAAGTCTTCAAACGTCTTGGCAGCTTGGCTCCGTCCTTCGGCATGATCGGCACGCTCATCGGCCTGGTGCAAATGCTGGCCAACCTGAACGATCCCAAAGCCATCGGCCCGGCCATGGCGGTGGCCATCATCACCACCTTCTACGGCTCCATCCTGGCCACGGTCATTTTCTTGCCTATTGCCACCAAATTGAAGGCGCGCACCTTGCAGGAGGTGCTGCACCTGGAGATTATTTTCGAGGGCGCTAAGTGCATTCTTGAAAACAACAACCCGATGCTGGTGAACGAGAAGCTGTCATCCTTCCTGGCTCCGAGAGAAAGGAAGTAGGCCATGAGCGACGAATACGAAATCGAAGAAGACGAGGAAGAAGGCGATTCGCTTGAATGGTTGATGACCTTCTCCGACCTGACCATGCTCATGCTGGTCTTTTTCATCATGCTGTATGCCATGTCCACGCCAGACACCAGCAAGATCGAATCGACCCTGCAGTCCGTCACCGCGGCCCTGGGCGGCAAGGAAAGCAAGCTCGCCACCAGCACCATCAGCCGCGAGGAAGCCGGCATCATTCTGGACCAGGTGATGATGCAGAAGCAGATTCTGATCGCCCAGCAGAAGGTCTTCTCCGACGTGAAGTACCTGCAGACTAAGAAAGGCCTGGAGGGCCTGGTGGGCGCCAACTTCGAAGACGGCGTCATCACCATCCGCGCCCCGGGCGACGTGCTTTTTGCACGTGGCGAGGTGACCCTGACCGAAAAGGGCAAGGCGATCATCATGGAGATGAAGGACTTCTTCACGCAGCACCCGGACCAGACCATCAACATCCGCGGCTTTACGGACGACCAGCTTCCGGGCGCGGGTTCGCGCTTCCGCGACAACTGGGAGGTCTCCTCGCTGCGGGCCGTCAACGTGCTGCGGCTGTTGATGCAGATGGGCATTGAATCCAAAAGGCTTACGTCAACAGGCTTGGCCGATTTGAACCCGCTGTACCCGAACACGACGGACGAGTACCGCGCCCAGAACCGCCGGGTCGAATTCGTGCTGGAAAAACGCGTTTCGGGGAAGTAGACTTTGCGCGTCCGCCGCAGCCGCGGACGACCATTGGACCTGCAAGCGTGCGAGGATGATCATGGAATTTGAAATTCAGATGGACGGCGACGACAAGCAGCGGCAAGCCTACCGCACCCGTGTGCCAGGGCTTGATGTGCGCGTCATCACCCAGACCGGCCCCCAGGATTTTCCCGTCAGCGACATAAGCGCCACTGGCTTCGCCTTTTCCGCCAATCCCCGGAACTACAGCTCCGGCATGACCTTTTCCTTTGACCTGCTGCTGAATAAGCGCCTGTTCTTGGGCGACCTCAAAGGCAAGGTCATGCGCGTGCTGACGGATAAGGGCATCATCGGCTGCAACTTCGAAGCCATGGAGCGCCGCCAGGAGATCAAGCTCGACAAGCTCGTGCTTGAGGTGCAGAAGCGGCTTATAGAGCTGCGCAAAGCCAAGCGTGAAGTCGAATAACCCTCGGGGGCCCGTGGCGCGTCATAAAATACTCATCGCCAACCGCGGCGAAATCGCCATGCGCATCCTCAGGGCCTGCGTCGGCCTGGGGCACGCGTTCGTGTGCGTGTATACGGAGTCCGACGCAGCGTCCGGCCATGTGCGCCTTGCGCGTGAGCTGGGTGGAGACGCGAGCATCCGGCGCATCCGCTCCTACCAGGACCCCAGCGAGATCTTCGCCGTGGCCGACGCCTGCGGCGCAACCGCCGTGCATCCCGGCTACGGCTTCTTCGCGGAGGACTTCCGCTTCGCCCGCAGGGCCGAAACCCGCGCCCGGCCGCTCACCTTCATCGGCCCCTCGTGGAGCGTCATCCGCGACCTGGGCGACAAGATCAACACCAAGCGCATCGCCCGCTCCCTTTCCGTGCCCACCATACCGGGCTCGGACAGGCCCATCTTCGACGAGATGGAGGCCGTGGAGCTGGCGCAGACCATTTTCGCCTTCCAGGCCGAGCAGGGCATAGCCGAGGGCTGCGTGCTGGTGAAGGCCAGCGCGGGCGGGGGCGGCATGGGCATCGAGGAAGTCTACGACCTCGACACCTTCCGCTCCGTGTACAGGCGCATCCGCAACTACGCCAAGCGTAATTTGAGCGACGAGGGCGTGCTCATCGAGCAGCGCATCTTTGACTTCAACCACCTGGAGGTGCAGGTGGCGGCGGAGCGCGGCGGGCAAAACGCCGTGCACTTCGGCACGCGCAACTGTTCCGTGCAGAGCCTGGGCCGCCAGAAGCGCATCGAGGTGGCCCCGGGCTTCGACCCGGCGAGCATTGGCTACGCCTTTGACGCGGCGAGCGTGCTGAACGCCATCACCAGCCATTCGGTGAACATGGCCCGGGCCGTGCGCTACGACAACGTGGGCACCTGGGAGTGGATAGTAACCCCCAAGGGCGACCCGTTCTTGATGGAGGTGAACACGCGCATCCAGGTGGAGAACGGCGTGTCCGGCGTCATCTCGCGCCTGCGCGGCCGGGCGGAGAAGGACCGCGGCGTGAACATCATCGCCGAGCAGATCCGCCTGGGCCTGGGCGAGCCCCTGGGCTACACACAGGAAGACGTGCGCCTGGATGGCGTGGGCATCGAGTACCGCATCATCGCCGAGGACCCGTCCGACCGCTTCACGCCCTGCCTCGGGCGCATCGAAAACTTCCGCTGGAAGCCCGAAGCCTGGCTCGGCGTGTCGACGCAGGTGCCGACGGCGCTTTCGGGCGAGGCGTACGACATCCCCATGGATTTTGACCCCAACCTGGCCTTGGCCATCATCTGGGGCGCTGATTTGAACCAAGCCAGAGAGCGCGGCGAAGCCTTTCTGGACGGACTTGTCCTCACCGGGACCGACACCGCGGGCGCGCCCCTGCGCACCAACGTGGCCTTTTTGCGCGCGCGCACCCAGACCCTTCTGCACTTCTAGGCCGAGGCGGGCCCGCAACACATGGACATCGACAAACGCACCCAGCAGCTCGCGGCCAGGCTTTCCTACATCCGCGACATCTTCGGCCCGCGCGAGAACGCCTCGGTGGCGCTTTTGAAGCACCGCCTGGAGGAGTTTCTCACCAGCGCGCCGGACTACGGCATGCGCGAACTGCAGCAGCAGGTGGAGCGCCTGGAGGAGCTGTTCTCGCTTCTTGAGGGCAAGCTGGAGGGCGAGCTGACGCCCATGGACCGCGTGCGCATCGTGCGCCACCCGCAGCGCGTCAGCCTCAAGGATATTTTGGAGAACGTGTACGACAACTACACGGAGATCGGCGGCCAGGACGAGTGGAGCATCGACCCGGGCATGATCATCGCGCGGGCCACCATAGCCCGGCGCATGGGCAAAAAAACCGTGCACCAGCCGGTCATGGTCATCGGCCAGGAAAAAGGCCACGGCCAGGAGTTCCGCAACGGCGGGTCCATCAAGCCCTGGGGCAACGCCAATGCGCTGTACTACATGCGCGTGGCCGAGACCGAAAACATCCCCATCCACACCTATGTGTTCACCCCTGGTGCGTTTCCCGTGGAGGACTACCCCGGCGCGGCGCAGCAGATTGCCAAGAATCTGTACGTCATGGCCGGGCTCAAAGTGCCCGTGGTGGCGGTGTTCAGCGAGGGCGGCTCCGGCGGGGCAGAGGCCATCGCCCTTTCCGACAAGCGGCTCATGCTCTCCCACGGCTATTACTCGGTCATCTCGCCCGAGGGCGCGGCGGCCATCGAGGGCGGACTCAAGGGCAAGGCCACCCCGGAGCTCATCGAGCGCTGCGCCCAGCAGCTGTGCATCACGGCGGAGGACAACCTGCGCCTGGGCCTCATCGACCGCATCATCCAGGAGCCGCCCCTTGGCGCGCGGCCGGACAACTACGAATTCTTTCGCCAGCTCCGGCGCGAGGTCATCCGCGCCACGGACGAGGTGGTGCACGCGGCCCAGGGGCTTGGCCCGCTGCGGGCCCTGGCCATGCGCCGCGAGGGCAAGGACGTGGACCCCCAGGACATCTTCGTGCGCTGGTCTCTTGGGCCCTCCGCCCGCAACGCGCTGGTGGAGCTGCGCTTCAACAAGTTCCGCGCCATGAGCAAGGGCGCCCTGCGCGACAACCGCACCCTGGGCACGCGCCTGGGCACGGGGCTGGTGCGCGCGTTGTGGCAGGTGCACAGCCTGCTGCGGCACGATTTTTTGGCCAAGTATCAGCGCCGCCTCTCCGGCCTGCTGGAGCAGTGGGAGGCCGAGCTGCGCGCCCTGGGCCACGGCCTTGGCGGCCCTTTCGGCTGGCTTTCCCGCGTAGGGGGCAGCCGCCTGGGCGTTCCGCCGGAGGCCCTGGAGCGTCTGACCAGCCTCTCCTGCCCGGAGGAGGGCGCCTGCCGCACCGAGGACATGTGGGTCTACGTGAGCCCCAAGAGCAAGGACGACCGCACCCTAACCTGCCCGAACACCGCCAGCCACGGCTGCCAGGACCTTTGGGCGCCGGATCTTTTCGGCGAATTCGCCGGCGTCTGCTCCCACTGCGGGCACCATTTCCCCATGGAGTTCCAGTGGTACCTTTACAATGTCTTCGGCTTCGCCCAGGCCTATGAGTTCAACTCCGAGCTTGAGTCCGGCAACCCTTTGCACTATGAGGGCTTCGACCTGAAGCTGGCCGAGGCCAAGCGCGCCACGGGACTGTACAGCTCCTGCATCACCTTCGAGACGCGCATAGAGGACCTCTCCACCGTGGTGGCGGCCCTGGTGAGCCCGTTCCGCGGCGGCACGGTGGGCGCGGCCGAGGGCGAAAAGCTCATTCGCGCCATTGAGCGCGCGCGCATCAAGCGCATGCCCTTTCTCATGTATTCTCACGGCACCGCGGGCATACGCATTCAGGAGGGCACCTGCGGCGTCATCCAGATGCCCCGCGTGACCATGGCCGTGCGCCGCTACATCGAAGCCGGGGGCCTGTACCTGGTGCTGTACGACACCAACTCTTACGCCGGACCCGTGGCGAGCTTTTTGGGCTGCTCGCCGTATCAGTTCGCGGTGCGCTCCTCGAACATCGGCTTCGCCGGGCCGGGCGTCATCCGCGAAACCACGGGCGTTGAAGTGCCGCCAAATTATCACAGGGCCTTCTCGGCCTTGTCGCGCGGGCACATTCAGGGTATCTGGGACAGGCGCGACCTGAAGAAGAATCTGCACCAGGCCCTGCTGACCATGGGCGGCAGCAATCTTTATTACCGCTGATAAGAACGTGAGGGACCGACTTTGCTGAACGTTAAGGAAATGCTTGAAGAGCTGAAGGCCTCTCCCTACGAGGAGATCGAGATCAACACGCCGCACACCGGCGTCATCGAATTTGTGGGCCTGAACACGGGCGACCGCGTTGTCGGCCCCAGCGGCAAGTGGAATGAAAAGCCCGGCACGCTTTTGGCCAACCTGACCCGCGAGAAGAACAAAAAGCCCATCTGCGCCACGCAGAAGGGCGTGGTGACGAACATCGCCACCGAGCACGAGGGCAAGTTCGTCGAAGCCGGCGTGCGCCTGCTCACCATCCGCCACTTTTTGTCCAAGGAAGAAGTCATTGCCCGCATTCTGAAGAAGGCGCTGTACCTGTTCTGCGCCCCAGAACGCGCCAAGTATTACTTCGTTCCGGAGATCGACGCCAAGATCAAGGCCGGCGGCGAGCAGTCGGTCAAGCCGCGCGACGGCATGGAGATGTTCATCGTCTCGCGCATGAAGCGCGAAACCCCGCTAGCCTACGCCGGACCGGAAGGCATCATCTACGCCGTGTATTTCCAGCAGGGCGACAACGTCGACGGCGGCCAGCCGCTCATCGGCGTGTGTCAGGAATCCCAGCTGTCCCTCATCCAGGACGTGGTCAACCGCGTTCAGGGCGAGTGGGAAGAGCAGGACTAGCCGTGGGCCGCACCCTGCAAATCCGCGTCTCCGCCTGGACCTTTGATCCGGCCGAGGTGGAGAAGCGCTGGCCGAGCCTTTCGGCTCTGGCCTTCAGCCCGCCCACGCTTCTGCAGCAGGAGCGCGGCGTGCTGGAGCTCACGGACAATCTCGTGGACCGCCACGGCATGGGCGTGTTGCCGGAACCGGCGGGCAAGGCCCTTGCCGAGCCCATCCGCCGCGCCGGTGAAGCCCGCGAGCGCCTCACCGCCGCCCTGGCCGAGTGGAACGCGCGCGCCGCCAACACCGCCACGGACGAGATAGAGGAAGCCCTGGACGAAGCCGAGCAGGAGGCACGCAAGCTCAAGCACGTGCCTGGACTCGACTAGCGTTTTAGCGTATCGAATTGCCGCAAGACGACGAATTCCGCAAAGGAGCGACACCATGGCTGGCAGCCTCAATAAAGTGATTCTTGTTGGACACCTTGGGCAAGACCCGAAAATTTCGTACACGCAGTCCGGACAGCCCGTGGCCAACCTGCGCATGGCCACCAGCGAGCGCTTCAAGGACAAGCAAGGCCAGTGGACCGACCGCACCGAATGGCACACCGTGGTGGCCTGGGGCAAGGACGCCGAGTTCTGCAGCAACTACCTGGCCAAGGGCGCGCTGGTCATGATCGAAGGCCGTTTGCAGACCCGCAAGTGGCAGGACAAGGAAGGCCAGGACCGCTATTCCACCGAGGTCGTCGCCAACCGCGTGCAGTCCCTTGGCGGACGCCCGCAGGGTGAAGGCGCCGGC
>Ga0209373_10001387_pt1 | contig 28748 bp, 16 predicted proteins | sample Higcelweek5metaG_FD_187173 | JGI IMG/M metagenome (GOLD analysis project Ga0209373, IMG submission 187173) | Freshwater pond sediment microbial communities from the University of Edinburgh, under environmental carbon perturbations - High... | ecosystem: Environmental > Aquatic > Freshwater >... | reverse complement strand
CATGGTTTTTATCACCTGTTTCGAACTTACATCTTTCGAACAGAAGATAAGTTCTTCTATATTGTTGATTTGTACTATGTCGCGTGTTTGGTAAATTGAACCCATGTAACGGGCCGATTTTATATTTTTCTTCGGAGTGATATATCCAACCAGATTTGTTGGTATACCGGTTTGAGCAAGCAATTCTTTCACCCGTTTGCTCTCTTTTTTCAACCCAACAATGGCTACACGTTTCGGTTTGCGGGTTCCAAGGGTAAACTCTTTTCTGACAACAAAATGAAGTGCAACCCTTATTGCGGGGATAACAAGTAGTGCCAACGCTGAACCAAGCAGGATTATAGCCCTTGAAAAACGAGCACTGTTGGGCAGCAAGGAATAAACCACCAGAATAATCAGCGTTCCTGTAAGAACCCCTCTGGATATCTTTAGGAAATTGATTGGTTTTTCATATCCTCCGGAATAGTAAGTTGCTATAAGCCATGTAAGAATGTATGCCGGTACTGCGTACATCAGCAACGTTTCTGGGTAATAACCGGGTTCATATTTGTAGCTTTCCCAAATTGGTAAAAGCAAGTAGAACGATAGGAATATGAGCAGGAAATCGAGCATTGGAAGCCAGAATTTCTTGATCACGCGTGAAATGGTTGCAAGTGCTGCCCTGAAATAGATGGCCAGATTGATGAAGAATGAGTAAAGGCCTGCATTCTGCTTTGAAAAATGTTTCCTCGCGAAAATTATCATGGCATTATAAAACATCCTTACATAGTTGAGGCTCCCTTTCTTGGTGCTTTCGCCTTTGTAATGAATGATGGTTGTGCCGGGGAAATAGTAATTCTTATATCCTCCTTTAGTAATGCGGTACGAAAGGTCGATATCTTCGCCATACATAAAGTAATCTTCGTCGAGTAGGCCAACTTTGTCGAGAGCCTCTTTTCTCATCAGCATAAAAGCGCCTGCAAGAATATCAATTTCGTGCAGTTCGTTTTCGTTGAGGTAGGAGAGGTGGTATTTCCCAAAAACCTTCGACTTGGGGAAGAGCGAAGACAGCCCGAAGATCTTATAAAAAGCTACCCATGGAGTTGGTAATCCACGTTTCGATTCAGGAAGGAATTTCCCTTTTCCGTCGATCATTTTTACGCCTAATCCGCCTGCTTCGGGGTGTTCGTCCATGAAAGCAACAACTTTTTCGAACGTATTTTCTTCAATAACAGTATCGGGGTTCAACAGTAAAATGTATTGGCCAGTTGCTTTTCTGATGGCTTGATTGTTAGCCTTTGCAAATCCAACATTTTGCTTGTTGTGGATCAGTTTTATATCGGGAAACTTTTGAATTAGCATCCCAACCGAACCATCAACAGAATTATTATCGACAACAAAAACCTCGGTTTCAACATTGTTGGTTGCTTTCTCAACTGCGTGGAGGCACTGTTCGAGAAAGTGTTTTACATTATAGTTGACAATAATTACCGATAGCTTCATTTGCATGATGTGTGTGAATAATTCTTTTCTTCAAAAAATATAATTTGGGATGTGAAGATAATACAGTTTTATGAATTTTGCTTACCGGTTCAGCGTGTCGCTGTAGTTGAGGCGGTTTAAAATTGAACGCCCAAGAGTGAGCTCATCGGTGTATTCTATTTCGCCACCAACCGAAACGCCGCGTGCAATGGTGGTTAATTTCACCTCCAGATCTTTCAGTTTTTTGTAGATGTAGAAGTTGGTTGTATCGCCTTCCATAGTTGTGCTTAGTGCAAGAATTACTTCAATAATGGTGCCTTGCCTAACCCTTTCGGCAAGCGATTCAATTTCGAGATTGCTTGGGCCAACGCCATCCATTGGCGATATAATTCCGCCAAGAACATGGTAAAGACCGTTGAACTGGTGTGTGTTTTCGATCGACATTACATCGCGTATGTTTTCGACCACGCAAACCACCGACTCGTCGCGCGAGGGGTTACTACATATAGTACAGGTGTCGGTGTCGGATATGTTGTGGCATGTTTTACAATGCTTTACCTCTTTCTTTAGCTGGATAATTGCATTGCCGAACCCTTCAACTTCGCTCTCGTCGCACCGTAAAAGGTGGAGGACTAAGCGCAATGCGGTTTTACGCCCAATGCCGGGAAGTTTGGCAAATTCGTCGACAGCATTTTCTAATAATTTCGATGGAAAACGTTCGTGTATCATCTGTATTTTTCAATTCGACACCAAAGGAATAAAATATGCCAGAGAAAAGCAACGGCTATTTTGGAACTGATTATCAAAATTTTTCCTGAAATATATTTGATAAATAAATATAATTTTTACATTCGTAATGAAATTAGCTATTAAACTAAACCAATATGAAAAAAATCATTTATGTTCTATTCTTTGTATTTGCCTTATTCGAAGCTAATGTGTCTTTAGCTAAAAATGATGCCCCCAAATTTGGAAAAGTTTCTCCAGAGGAAATAAACGCAACAGTCTGTCCTATTGATTCAAATGCACATGCCTATTACCTCTTCGATAGAGGCAATAGTTACTTTTCATATAGTGAAGCACTGGGGTTTGTGATCTATTATGAACGTCATTTCCGCATTAAAATTGTTGATAAATCGGGGCTCGATTATGCTACAATTGCAATTCCATATTACGACAATGGCTCATCGCGAGAAAATATGGGGAACATAAAAGCATGTTCTTATAATATGGAAGGCGGTAAAGTTGTTAAAACCATGCTTGAAAAGTCTGCAATTTTCGAAGAAAAGACAAGCAAATACATGAGACAAAAGAAGTTTGCATTGCCCAATGTGAAAGAAGGGACAGTAATTGAGGTTACCTACTCGAAATCATCTAAATTGCTTGGGTCGCTACCTAGTTGGCAGTTTCAATATTTCATTCCGGTAATGGAAAGTGAATATGAAGTGCTGATTCCGGAGTATTTCAAATATAATCAATTTCATAGGGGGGCAGTCAGGGTTAAAACCGATATTACGTCAGAATCGAGCACGATACCACAAGATAATGGTCAGAGTATACGTTATCAAACCAATGGCTACGTTTATAAAATAGATAGTGTCCCCGCTTTTCCCATAGGAGAAGAGTTGACCACTCCTGATAATTACATTTGTAAGGTCGATTATGAATTGTCGTCCTATAAATTTCCAAACTCTTTGCTGAAAAGTTTCTCTTCAACATGGGAAGATGTTGATAAATCGTTAATGGACGACGGCGATTTTGGCGAAAGATTGAAGAGTACAGGATTCTTAAAAGATGACGCAGCGCTGATTACAGCAAAGACTAATGATAATGTGGCGAAAATGAATGAAGCTTTTCGTCTTGTTAAATCGAAAATGAAATGGAACGAATACAGTAGCTGTTGGAGTTCCGATCCGTTAAAAAAGACGTATGAAACAGGTACTGGAAATTCAGCCGATATCAACCTTAATTTAGTTGGACTATTGAAACAATTAGATTTGGACGCCTATCCTGTTGTGTTAAGTACCCGGAGTAATGGTATGATTCATCCGGTTAGTCCGTCTATCAATCAGATGAATTACACTATTGCGCTGTGTAAAATTGGTGGAATTAATTATTTGCTCGATGCTACTGATAAATATTCTGAGCCAAATGTGTTGCCTGTAAGGTGTTTAAATGGAGAAGGCCGAATTGTTGACTATAAGAATCTGGGATGGGTGCCTCTGCTGAATGGCAAAAAATCGAAAACACTTGCACTATATAGCATCAGCTTAAACAACGAAGGAAAGTTTAGCGGAAAGATTGATTTTGTTGATTATGAATTTGCCGCCATGAGAAAGAGGAATGTTGTTAAAGATTACGAATCGGAAGAAAAATACATTGAAAAACTTCAGGAGAACAATGCTGGGTTGCTTGTAAAAAACTTCCAATTTACAAACCTTGATACAACTGGCGTTGAACTCAAATACCAGTATGATGTTGAAATATCGGATAAGGTTGATGTTGCCGGCGACCTTCTCTATTTCGTTCCTCTTTTGTTTGATGCCCGCGAGAAAAATCCGTTCTCGCTTGCCGAACGCGAATATCCTATCGAATATGCCTACCCTTACACCGAGATAGTTATTGCCAACATTGAAATACCTTCAGGATATAAAGTCGAATCATTGCCAAAACCAGTTAAGGTTTCAGCTTATGATAATAATTTCCAGTTGGCTTACAACACTGCTCAAGAAGGAAATAAATTGGTGGTGAAAAGCACTATTTCGGTTAATCAGACCTTGATTCCTGCAATGAATTATCAGGAAATAAAAAGTTTCTTCGAAAAAGTTGTTGAGAAACATTTGGAGAAAGTTGTATTGAAAAAAATGTAAAGTAAAACAGATGAACCGATTAATACATATTTTCCCCGTTATTTTTTTGGTGTTTCTATTTTCATTCAGTAGTGGATTTGCAAAAGATGCAGGCTTTTCGTTTGAAATTCCCGACTCGTTGAAGAAAAATGCCGATGCTGTTTACCTGTTCCGTGATTATACTTATACCCGGACATCTAAATCGGCTATGAAAGAGAACTTTCATACCGCTGTAACCATTCTTTCTGATAGGGGCGACGACCATGCCCGTTTTGTTTTTGGGTACGACAAGTTCTCTTCGATCGATAAAATTGAGTGTACAATTTATGATTCGGAAGGGAAAAAAGTACGAAAGATTAAAAGTGCCGATATTCGCGATTATGCTGCTTACGATGGTTTTACCCTGTTTAGCGATAACCGGTTGAAGCAATTTAAGGCATTCAACCCTTCATACCCTTATACCATTGAATTGGAAGTTGAAACAAGCTTCGATGGATTTATTGGTTTGCCAACCTGGTATCCTGTCGAAACCTTTAATGAAGGCGTGAAAGAAACATCTTTGATTGTTAAATATCCTGCTGGGTTCCCAATTCTGTATAAGGAACAAAATGTTACTACACCATGCCGGAAAGAATATTCCGAAGACAATTTGAACTGTATCCAATGGTCTTTCAATGGTATAAAAGCGATAGAGTCAGAGAGGTACGCACTTCCGTTTAATCAGCAGGTACCATCTGTTTTCTTGTCGTCGAAAGAGTTTGTTTTTGATAGGAGCGAAGGGGCTTTTACCGATTGGAATTCACTGGGTGCATGGAATTATGGATTGTTGGAGACGAAATACGAACTGTCGGGGCAGACCAAAACGACTCTCGATAATTTAAAGAGCAAATACACCGATAAACGAGAGTTGGCCGAGCAAGTGTATAAATTCATGCAATCGAGGACTCGCTACGTGGGTATTCAATTGGGAATTGGAGGGCTAAAACCTTTTAGTCCCGAAATTGTAGATGAAGTGGGATACGGAGATTGCAAAGCATTAAGTTATTACACAAAAGCATTGCTTGCTTACGTTGGCATTCATTCTGAATATACAGTGATTGGAGTAAATAGCCGGAAAATTTTGTTCGATGCTTTTCCTTCGATAAACCAGATGAACCATGCTATTCTTTGTGTGCCTTTTGAAACTGATACCGTTTGGCTTGAATGCACTAGCCAAACCGCACCTTTTAACCATCTCTTTGATGGTTCAACCGGGCGGAAAGCATTGCTGGTAACAGAAAAAGGGGGCAAAATAGTTACCACTTACGAACCCAATGAGAACAAAAAAGAGAATAGGGTAGTGGTGAAGATGAACGGGCAGGGGATGCTGAATTGTGACGTAGTATCTTCGTTAACAGGCTCCTTCTACGATGGCGATTTTGGGATGCTGCAACTCTCAGATAAAGAGCTTCGCGAAAGGCTTCTTAACGAATCGACAATTAGCGACATTTCGCTTCAAACAGCAACTGTAAGCCAGAACGAAAAAATTGCTGAACTTAAGGTGAAAAAGTCGTTCACATCAAATAGTTTAGCTACAAAAGCAGGCAACCGTATGTTTATAGATATGAGCCATTTTGGTTCGGCATCAAAAGTTGTGGCACAAAAAGTGGAGCGCCGCAACCCAGTCGATATCGAAGAGGATTGTTGCTATTACGACGAAATTACACTTCAGTTGCCCGATGGTTATTCTGTTGAGCATTCGCCCGAGGCAAAAACAATTTCGTCGGAATTTGGAAGCTACATTACAACTGTTGTTTCGGCCGGAAATGTTGTGACAATTAAACAAACCTTGAGGCTCAACAAATCTATTTATCCGAAAGAGAAATACCTCGATTTTATTGCTTTCCTTAATAGTATTGCCGATGCCAATAAAGGCAAAGTGATTGCAAAGATGTAAGTTGCGGATTGCTCAACTGTGATTGTTCAAAATAAACAAATAGCTTTAAGATGAAGTTACTGCCTATTTTCACCTGTGTTATGTTCCTGACTCTTGGGTTGACTGGCTTTGCCGCCGAAACCAAAGTCTTAAGATATGATACGGAGATTACTACTGATGGAAAAAAGCTTTGGAAAAATTATCATATTTCTATTCTGATAAATTCGCCAAACGATAACAAGTATTGCGAGTTTGAGATTCCATATTCAAAAATATTCGCACTTAAGAAACTTTCAGGGTCGATTAAAGATTTAACAGGGAATGAGATCCGAAAACTTTCAAAAAAAGAGATAATCACTTCGACCTACTTTACCGATATCGCTTTTTATAGCGACAATATGATGAAAAGATTCAATTTGGTACACAACCAATATCCCTATGTGGTTGAGGTGAACTATAAGTACGAATATTCATCATTTATCAGTATCGCCGATTGGAGCCCTGTTTGGGATTACGATTTGACAACCGATTCGGCCTCGTTAACATTTACATACCCTGATAACTACCAATTCAGAAAGAATATTGTTGGTGTTGATTCTATGCAGCAATTGCCCGCAGCCGAAGGTTACAAATCTTATAAATGGAGTTCATCTTACAATCAGAACACAAAAAGGAACATTTTAATGCCACCGCGAACTTTATTAAAATCGAGGATTCAGATTGCTCCGTTGAATTTCAATTATATAAAAGATGGAAGTTTTGCATCGTGGGAAAAGTTTGGCGAATGGGAGGCTGAAATAAGCAATGGACTTGATGTACTTACTGTTCAGGAGCAAATTGCTATTGATAATTTGCTTGGTACGACATCCGATCCTCAGGAGATTGTTAAGAAACTATACCATTATCTTCAGGATAATTGCAGGTACACTCTTGTTGAGATCGACTTTGGCGGAATGCAACCATATCCTGCCGATTATGTGTGCAAAAACCGCTATGGCGATTGTAAAGCGCTAACAAATTACATGAAAGCGTTGTTGAAATATAAGAAAATTGAATCGTACCCGGTTTTAGTAAGTGCAGGTGAGGTAAAAGCGAAAATTATTGCCGATTTTCCATCACAACAATTCAATCACGTATTCCTTTGTGTACCAATGCCCAATGATACTATTTGGCTCGAATGTACTTCGAATACCTCGCCCCCCGGTTATCTAGGCACTTTTACACATAACAGGAAAGGGCTTCTGGTTTCGACACAAAAAAGCAAACTTGTAGATTTGCCAGCATTAAAAGATTCAGATTGCCAAGGTGTTTGTGTGTATAATTACTTTAAGCCTCAAAACGAAAAAACGATAATTGAAACTTATTTCAGGTATAGGGGCGATGAGTTTGAGCAATTGAACAGCTTCTCAAAACATGCCACCGATAGCGAGAAGGATAATTATATTGAGCAGTTTTTGCCTCTGAAAAATATAAAAGTATTGAGTTGGGAGATTGTCCCGGTGCATCGCGATTCGGCCCGGATTGATTTAAAAGCTCAAGTTGAAACAGGGAATCCCTATTTGGCCATTTCGAATTTCTTAAAAGTCGATCATCCGTTTATGATGTTGCCTTCTTTTGAAAAGGTGAAAGACCGTTTTTTTGACGTAATGATCAATTATCCGATTTCGACAATTGATACAATTAATTATTCGTTTGATTTTAAGGGAATGAAGGTTAAAGATCAGGATCACATTACTGTTGACAGCAAATATGGCCATTTCGAAATGAAGAAGGTTCTTGCTGACCAAACTTTAACTGTTGTTCGAAAGTTGACAATCCCGAATCAGACCATACCAATTGATGAATATGCCGACTTTTACAAATTTTATCAAGATATACTTACCGCCGGAAAATCAACTCTTTTGTTAAAACTAGACTAAAAAAATCTCATGAAATCGATCTTAACACTAATAACCTTCTTTGCTTCAACGCTGTTTTTACTTGCCCAGACTAAAGATTCTACAATACCAGAGTTGCTGAAAATGGACAAATACAAAAACGATGGAGCCGCCGAAGCTGTAATAATTTATGACCTCGGAAGCACCCGTTTTGCTGACACAGATAGAGGATATGAAGTCAATTTTACGAGAAAATGCAGGATCAAAATTCTGACTACCGCAGGGTTAGAATTCGCTGAAGTGGCTATTCCATTGTATGTGAAAGATTTTGATCAAGAGCAACTGATCGATTTCAAGGCCGTTACTTACAATCTTGTTGAAGGAAATACTGTTACAACTACCTCTACAAAACGCGATTTGCTCGAAGAGAGGATAAATAATGGCTGGATACAAAAGAAAATTGCATTGCCCGGAGTTAAAGTTGGGTCGGTTGTCGATTTCGAATACGAACTTGCTTCGCCTTTCCTTTTTAATATTCAAGATTGGGAGTTTCAGCACGAAATACCAATTATTTACAGCGAGTACGAAGCTAAAATGATCCCATTTTACACCTATACCTACATTACAATCGGAACCACTAAGTTCGATGAGTTTAAGTCGTACGAAACAACCGGGTTGAAACGCAGAATAAGTGGCGTAGAGTTTCAGGAGATGGTTTACAAATTTGTAATGAAGGATCTGCCAGCTTTCCGCGATTTAGATTTTATCACAACTCCGACAGATTATAAGGTGAAGCTCGATTTTCAGCTCTCAAAGTTTTATTCTCTTGATGGTGCTCCCCATGAAGTTATGACTACGTGGCCTAAAATGATATCGGAATTGTACAAAAGCCCAAATTTTGGGAAGTATCTCAAATCATGTAAGAGTGAATCAAAAAAAGTGATTCAGGAAAAATTTCCACAATCGGCCAACAATGTCGAAACCTTAAAGAATTTAGTGAATTACGTAAAGGAAAATTACAATTGGGATGGACGTAACGGCCAATTTGCTTCGAAGAAAGCCAAAGAATTCATAACACAAAAGAGCGGAAATGTAGGAGAAGTAAACCTCTTTTTAACCGCTCTTTTGCGAGAAGCCGGAATTGATGCTTACCCCGTAGTAATTAGTACCCGCGATCATGGGCGAATTTATAGTACGTATCCATTTTCTCATTTCTTCGACTATGTGGTTGTTTGTTCCGAAATCGATGGCAAAATATACCTTTCGGATGCTACCGAAAAACTTACAACTTTCGATCAATTGCCCGAGCGCTGTATTAACGATAAAGGTTTGGTTGTGAAGGAAAAAGAAGAAAAATGGGTGTCGTTGGCCACAACCGTTATTTCGGAAGAGGGTAATAGTTTCTTCTATAATTTGAACGATACAAAAGATTCACTAATATGCAAATACTCATACACGTCGAAAGAATACGACGGGATAAGGGATAAGAAGGCATATTTGGATGACAAACAAAAATTTATCGACCGAAAATATGAATCATCGTTCGATCAACTTGATACTACCGCAATTTTAGCAACCACCGATTCTCGAAATTTTGTTAGTCAGTGTGGTGGGCGAATACAGCCAACCATTGTCGATAACTTAATCTCGTTTAAACCATTTATGAATTATTGTATCGACGAAAACCCGTTCAATAAAAAAAGCAGGTTATACGATATCGATTTAACCTATCCCCGGCAGCGCAAATACGAAGCGTTGATCCTTTTGCCCGGCAATGCAGAGCCAATTACCCAGCCCGAAAATGTTTCGGTCGATAATGAAAATTTCAGCATGAACTATAACGTAACCATTGCTGATAATACTATAAAAATTAAGGCCGATTATTGTTTGAAGAAGTCGATTTATACCCCCGATATGTACTTTAAACTTCAGGCATTTTTCGATAAAGTGATCAAAAAGTTAAACCAGGACGTTCAGATTCGGCTGTAAATTCAACTGAAATTGGGTGAGTATCCAAGTTTCTGTTTACTCCAATTCATTCATCTTTTCAGCCATCTTGATTCCAAGTTGCAGAATTCCTTTTGTTCCAAAGTGGATGTGGTCCCAGGTATATGGGGTGTTTGGATCGTCGGCACGGTGGTTAAGGTCGTCGGTCAGGACAATACGGGCTCCTTTAGTTGCAAATGCCGAGCCTGAGTTTTCATCAACAGCAGCTTGTCCGTTCCGAACGTTTATGCGGGGCTGAGTTTGTTCGTTTCCCCGTGGAGGGTAAACAGAGCCATAAACAAAAAGCATGTTGGGCGAGGCAAATTGTTCGCGCACACGGCCAATAAAATGACTTAGATTTTGAGCATATTCCGCGCTGTGTATTCCTTTTTCGTGGTCGGCATCGCCCTCGCCCTGTTGCCAAATCATCCCTCTGATTATCGGGTTAAAACCTTTTCGCTTCAGTGAATCGAGGCCTGCATTTACGGTTTTTACAAACATTCGGAACTCTTCGCCCTGATTAAGAGAGTCGGTTGCTGAATTCCCCGGGGTCCATTGGTTAAAAAGGTCGGTATCGCTCTTTGCGTGTTTTATAAGTGCAATCTTTCTTGTTTTATTAAGCTGTTGAATTTGGTTTCCAAAGCCAAGTTCCGGCCCAAACCTGTCAACCGATTCTGAAGCTTGTCTCAGTTTGTGCCAGCAAAAAGGTTCAGCTCCGCTATCGAGTGCCGGTTTGCCCGAATGAAAGATCCACACATTAGTGTCGGGTTGAAAACCTTCGGGCAGATTGGCCATGTAACCCTGACCGGTGGCATTCGATTGCCCTCCGATCAGGTATACATCAACCTCTTTTTCTTGTGCACAAGCAGTAGTTGCAACGGCAACAAGTATGATAGAGATAAATACTGAAACTCTCATTTAGAAGATAATTAATTACTGAGCTTGTCCGCTTTGATTGCTTCCGCCACTTTTAACATCATCATTTTGAATTCCTCGCGATGCTTTTTTGACCGCCAAATCCATTTTTCCAAAGTTATAGGTAATATTGAAACGAACGGTTTGACTGAGTTGGGTATTTATGTTTGTCGATGAAAATGAATTGTCTTTTAGTTCGTAGGTGTGTTTTTGCTCGCGCCAGAATGGATCTCTTGCCGATAGGCTTAGCATTAATTTGCGTTTTAAGAAATACTGCGAAACCCCAATGCTCGAGTAGTAGAACGATGATGATTTTCCCTGAAGCATGATACTTGGCGAATAAACCCCTCCGTTTAAATTTATTGAGCCATCTTTCCAAAGAGCCAACCGTCCACCAATTGTTCCTCTGTAACTAAACCCGCTGTTGGAGATGCCGTAATCATTATTTGTTTCCATTTTTGAATAATCGCTACCTCCATTTAGGTAGATGTTGAATTTTGGCGAAGGTCTGTATGACGCATAAATGTTTATTCCAAAGCGTTGATTTTTTCCTATGTTTTCATACGTGTTTACAACCGCTCCATTCTGCTTAATCTTATAAATATCTTCAATCGAATTATTTATCAAAGAGGCAAAAGGTGTTGCCGATAGGTTGAATTTCGGCATAAAATAGGAATAGCTTAACTCGAACGAATGCGAAATTTCGGCTTCTAGTTTAGGGTTTCCATAGCTGATATTCATTGAGTCAGCATCGTTTACATAAGGATTCAAATACCAGATATTGGGGCGCGAAAGCCTTTGTGTGTACGAAACTTTGATTGTCTGATTTGCTTTTGGCATATACGAGAGTGTAATGTAGGGCACTAGGTTGAAGAGCCTGTTCTTAAACTCGGTGTTCTCGCCCGATGATTTCGACACCCCGTCGTTCCATGTCCTTTCGAGGCGCATCCCGGTTTTGATGCTAAGCTTTTCCCATTTGCACAAATAACCCAAATAGGCGCCCAGAATGTATTGGTCGTAATCCAAATCGTTTGTGTTATCAAGCTTTAACGTATCGTTCTTGAAAACTTCAGAGTTGCTTGTGTTTTGCCTTAAAATAAATTTTGTACCTCCTTCAATATGGTGCATTTTATTTAATGGGTCGTAATAATCGGCCTGAAAGGTTTGTTCCCGGCCTAACGAATTATTTTCCGAACGTTGCTTGTACGAAGGGTAACTGGTAACTCCGGTAACATCGGTGTTGAATTTTGATTTATTCGGGTTGTTGTCGAGCTTGTACGAAACGGTGAACGATTTCTCTGGCTTTTTAAACGTTTTCTGGTAATCGATATTTCCCGAAAACCCTCCATAGCTATTCTCGTTGGTTGTATTGCTAAAGTACTTTCGGGTTATTTCGTTAGCTGTGTTTAAATATTGGTTTTCATTGTGTTGTAAGTTGGTATATGAGCCCTCGTTTCCCCAGAAAGAGAGGCTGATAAGGTTCAGTGAATCGATTTCGTAACTTGCTTCTCCCGAGATTCCTTTAGATAATCCATTGTACGAATTTGTTCCATTCGAATTGGAATAGTGGAAATCGGTGTTGTTGAAGTATTCGCTCTTGTTGCTCGATTTCGATTCGGGTTGTTTAAACTGGTTGCCATAAAAGCGGGCCGAGAAGCTAAACTTTTCAATTTTTGTGGCCAAATATGCACTTCCATTGAAACTTCCTCTCGAATCGATCCCTGCACTAACACTGCCGTTGTATCCATTAATAGTTTTTTTTGTGGTAATGATGTTGATGATTCCGCCAACACCTTCGGCATCGTACTTCGACGATGGGTTTGTGATAACCTCAATGTCTTTAATAGTGTTGGCAGGAAGGCTTTTCAGAACTTCTTTAAAGTTCTTCGACATCATGGTCGAGCTCTTGCCGTTTACCAATACCTTGAAATTCGATTGTCCGTTGAGCGTAATATTTTCTTCGGCGTCGACACTGATTAACGGAACTTTGCGTAACATTTCCAGCGAATTCGTAGTTTGTGCTTCAGGATCAGCGTCCATACTGAAAATAATTTTGTCGGCCTCCATTTTAACCAATGGTTTTTGTGCAGTCACAGTAACTTCGGCTACTTCAACCCCTTCTTCTAACGAGAGTTTTCCTAGTTCGGTGTTCGCTTCAGAAACAGTTACCGGGATATTCGTTTTTTTAAACCCAACAGCCGAGACTGTTAGGGTATAATTTTGGGGCGTTTTTAGTTTAATTGTGAAATTTCCCGAGACATCGCTTGCCATCATTTTCACTTCATTTATGCTATCGTTTTTCAAAATAACCGTTGCATAAGGAATTCCCTTTCCTGAAGCTTTTTCAACAACTTGGCCGATAACATTGTAATAAATCGGTTCACTCATAGCTCCAATTGAAAATAGAACGGTGAACAGGAATAATAAGGTGAATGAAAATCTCATCAATGCCGAATATATAATTTGTTGATTCTGTTTGTGGTTTTGATGTTGTTCCTCTGATAAATTCTCAGCTGTATAGCTAGTTGTGTTTTTACTTGCGAACTTACTTGTGTTTTGTTCATTTGTGGTTTTGGGCAAACAGGTTTGTCTCATTTGTGTCAATTTTGCTTTAAGTTGTTTATTTATATCGTTTGAGAATGTTTTACTTAGATGTTCTTGTAGTTTATATTGTTGTTTGTTAGTTGTTTATGCTTTTATCATTTTTCTGAATTTAATTGTTCTGTATGTCCTTTCTGATTATTAAACTAAAGTTTAATACGTATAGGTTAAATGAGTGTGCAAAGAGCTTAATTTATTACAAGGATTATGCTTTTTTTGAGATGCTTTTTTCACTTACTACAACGTTATGTTTTTTCATTTATTATTCAAAATACAGGTTCGTATTTTAATCTTTTTTAAGTATAATAAGTCGATTGTAAAAAAATGATAATCTTTTTTAGGAATTATTTATATCTTTAAAACTCATTATTTTGATAAGTTTGATGATTGAATCTATGCTTTTGAAAGCTTAATTCGGTCAGAAAAGATGGATAGTTTGTCAAAGTTTATCTTGATATATGATTTGATAATCAGTGTTTTGATAAAAATTGTTGTTTATGAAATATGTCGGGTGGTGATTTTTCATCCGGGGCTTTGGGAGGCTAAATAGCGAACACTGAAATGTTATGAAGTTAATTCCATTTGTAATATATAGCAGTTCTTGATGTTAAATTTCATCTGTTAGTTAACCTGTAATTTAATAAAAAATATACGAATGAAACGAATTTTACTTTTATTGTTTATCTCATTGGCAATCTTTGGGCAAGCACAAACAACAATTCCTCAAAAAGAGAGTGGAAGCAAGTTCTCTATTAAGTGTGAAAATTTATATTTCGAAATTGATTCGGCCGATGGTGCCCGAATTTCATCATTCAAACTCGATGATAAACAGTTGCTGTCGGTAGGTTCGAGTAGTGATACTCAAAATGGTTCAACCTTTTGGCCTAGTCCGCAAAGTGTTTGGAACTGGCCTCCTCTTGCTGCGTTAGACAACAAACCTTACTCTTCGAATATCAGTGGTAAAAAGATAACATTCATGGGATCGACCGATTCGAAAACCCAGTTGCGGTTTTATAAAACCATGTATGCAAGTGCTGCCGATACATCAATAGTTATTGAATACATAATGAAGAACGAAAAATCATCGGCACAAAGCTGGGCTCCATGGGAAATTACGCGCGTGGTAGGTAAAGGTTTGTCGGTATTTGCAAAGGGCGATGGAACGGCAACTGGTATTCTGGCTCCATCTACAGAGGAACTTAATGGGTACGTTTGGTACGATCAGGATAATAACATTATAGATAAAAGTGGCACCTATAAGTTTATTTGCGACGGGAAAGGGTGGCTGGCTCATGCTACTGATGGAATGGTTTTTATTAAGCAATTTGAAGATATTAAGCAAACCGAAGCTGCGAAAGCCGAAGCCGAAGTTGAAATATATACAGCTTTTGGAAATACTTATACCGAATTAGAAAACCAAGGTGCCTATGTGTCAATTCCAAGTAAAGATTCAACAACTTGGACCGTTAAGTGGTTTGCAAGGAAATTGCCTGCTTCGGTTGAGGTGAGTGTTGGTAGTACTTCTTTGATAGCTTTTATTGAAAGTGTTCTTAGCCGCTCCGTTTCTGTTGGTACTAACGAAATGCCTGTTTCTTGCTTGATAAAGGTCTTTCCAAATCCAACAACTGAGTGCCTGACTGTTGAAACAAACCTAAGTTCGTATAACAATACTTCTATTTCAATTTATGACCTGCAAGGAAGAGTGGTGATGAAACAGCCAGTGAATCAAATTAATGAGCAACTTAGTGTTTCAAACCTTATCAGTGGCAATTATATTTACGTGCTAAGTCAAAATTCGAAATCGCTTGCCAGAGGACAAATTTCAGTAAAACGTTAAAAAATTGTCTTCTGGAACTTATAATAAAGCCCATCTGAGTTTAAAAGTCAGGTGGGCTTTTTGCATCTTATATCAAGTGTAACTTCAGATCAGGCTAAAGAAATGAGTCCTTCAGGTATAATAAATGAATAGGAAAAATAAAAGAGTTGTGTGAGGTGGGGCTTTGTTTTGAATGTAGAATGAATAACTATCGTTATTTAATAATGAGTTTTTGGTTCATGAGCGATTTATCTCTTCCAAATAGCGAAATGATATAAATTCCAGGTTTGAAATATTTTAGATCAACAATGTAAGTGTTGTTTGTTCTTAATTCTGGTGTTGCAGAACTCGATTTGCCACTCATATCTGTGAAAGTGATCTTTTCTAAATCAGATTCAGGCCAATAGATAACCAGTTCGGATGTAGCTGGATTTGGAAACATTTCAACGTGTTGAAAATGTGTGTCAGTTGGAATGTTAACCATTGTTTTATTGCTAAAGGAGAAAAGAGTGTAGCTTCCGTCTGGGTTTCTGTTTTCTAAATCAAGGTTTAACGGTTTCAGATAGTTATTTTCATCAGTAACTTTAATCCTGATCTGAATAGTATCGGTATTCAACTCTTGGGTTAGTGGTATAGAGAGTTTAGTGAAAGAAGACGGTGCGGAAGCATCATAAATTGATTTAAGGTTGATCGGCAATTCAGCCACTGAAGAACAGAGTACATCTGTTTTAGGGTTGATGGCAAAGGCCTGAACTTTCCAGTTTTCATACGAAGGTGAAATCCCTGTATTTTTCCAACTCAGTTCAACGTCTAGAGTCGAATCATAAATTTGCACCGAAATATTGTTTATTTGGTATCGGTAACCAGCACGCCTGCCACAGTTAAGGTAGGTTTCTTTCTTGTTTTGCAGCAGGTTATTCCATGTTCCCATGTTTCCGAATGCAATAGATGAAATATGAAAATAGTCAATCTGGTTGATCATTTGAGAATCTCCGGCATAAGCTGCACCCCAGTTTTCGGCAATAAAAGGAGCTGTTTTCCATCGGCTATTGAATAGCAACCATTCCTCTTCATTTGGTTTGTAATTATTCCATTTGGTGATGTTGTTAAAATTAGGATCGCCCCAGGAATCGCGCCGTACTCCAACTGGAATGGTTGAACTGCTTGCCAGTGCTTTGAACAGACAGGGTAGATCACTGGTTGACTGTACAAGCTGGGTGTGTTGAAATGCGTCTAGTTGAGATTGAAGAATGCGAAATTTAGTCTCCTCAGAACCAATACGGAATTTCTGGAGGGTTGAATCTGCACTATCGGGCATAATTGGCGAATAGATATAGGTTGAATTTGGTGGTGGGGCATCATAGTTCCCGTTAGAATTGGGATACTGAATGGGGTAGGTATGCCATTCGGCCCAGTTACCATAAAAACCAATGTCTAGCCAGCTAATACGGGGATCTCCGTCATATCGTTCGCCGAGGGAGTGGATAATGTCCTTCATATAGCTGATCAAGATGCTGTCGTTCCAGTCGGGAACAAAAATGGAATCCGAGTTGTAAACAGAGTGATAATGATAGAAGAATCCTCTTCCTTCGTTTACAACATAGGTGGGAACATCGGCACCGTTTTTATAGTTCGTACAGCAGGTATTAAGTGGCATTATTCTGAATGCAAAACGCTGTCCTTCTTCAAGTGAGCCAAGTATCTGATCAATAGGTTCGAAGTTGTAGACTCCTTTTTCTGGTTCAAGTTCGCGCCATGAGAAACGTTCATAGATGTCGAACTTTGGTAAGCTGCTCAGAAAAGTTGAATTGTTCCATTGATGAAAGCCTTTAAGTGGATTTCCAACTTCTGTTGTTGGTGCGATAATGTTGGGAACAAAGCTTATTTTTTGTCCCAAGCAGGTTAATCCGATTGACGTTAATGTGATAAGAATTAGGTGTTTCATTTCCTGCTGAAGTTGTCAATGAATTAGATTAAGTTCTCCAATTCAAATTTGAACGACTTTCACTGATTTTCCGATTATGTAACTTATTTCTTCTTTCTTGGTAACTTGAAACTGAACCTTGAGCCTACGCCCGGTTCTGATTTCAGCGAAATAGAACCTCCCATTATTGTCAGCAAGTTTTTTACAATTGAAAGTCCAAGTCCGTTTCCACCATAAGTTCTGTTAATGGTACCTTCGGCCTGCCTGAATCGCTCAAAAACTGCATGTTGCATGTTTTCCGGTATTCCCAGTCCTGTGTCCGAAACAAAAAACTCAACATACGACTCGCTAATTTTTTCAATGCCAAAAGCAATTTCACCGTTTTCGGTAAATTTCAGAGCGTTGTTTAGCAAATTAGTGAAGATCTGAATAAGTCGATTTTCATCAGCAAAAACATGCACATCTTCCTTAATATGAAGGGTTAGTTTAATTTGAGTTTTTCTTACCTCAAACATCTTTAAATTGAAAACAGAATGTAACGACCTGATTATAGGGTTTACATCAACATCATTCATGAAAATTTTTAACTGGCCTGTTTCTAAGCTCGATATGTCGATTATGTCGTTTATAATTTGCAACAAGCTTTCGGCGCTCTTATTTATAATTGAAGAGAATTCTTTTTTCTCATCGATGGAAAGAGTGTCGTCGGTAGTAATGAAATTTGTGAACCCCAGAATTGAATTGAGTGGAGTACGTATTTCGTGGCTCATATTGGCTAAGAACGATGTTTTTAATTTGTCGCTCTCTTCGGCTTTATCTTTCGCAATAATAAGTTCTTCCAATATTTTTTTCCGCTCTGTAATGTCTTCTTTTATAGCAACAAAGTTTGTAATGGAGCCATTTTCATTGAATATTGGCGATATTTTCACATTTTCCCAATAAAGTTCGCCGTTTTTCTTCTTATTGAGCATTTCTCCAAGCCAATCGTTTCCCGAAAGAATTGTTTCCCAAAGTATTTTGTAGAAATCGTTGTTTTGCGCCCCCGATTTTAAGATGTTTGAATTCATTCCTTTAATCTCCTCGAACTTGTAGCCGGTTGTTTCAATGAACTTCGGATTAACATATTCGATGCTCCCGTTGATGTCTGTAATTACAATACTTATAGGACTTTGTGTTACAGCTTTCAGCAGTTTTAGCATCTCTTCTTCGGCCAGTTTTCTGCGGGTGGTATCGTGTCCTAGTCCAATTAGCCCAACAATTTTTCCTGTATTATCACTGAAAGGAATTTTTGAAGTGATGAGCCATTTCACTAAGCCTTCTTTATTTACAAGCTTTTCTTCACGGTTGATTACAGGATCTCCATTAAGCACTCGTTTGTCGTCTTCCCAAAACTTTTGAGCAATATCAGGTGGGAACATATCAAAGTCTGTCTTTCCTAATATTTCCGATTCGCCGTTAAAGCCACAGTTTAAAGCATCTGCGCTATTTGCAATAATCTTTTTGCCATCAATATCTTTCATGTAGACGGCATCGGGTATGTTGTCTATTATTGTTCGCAATAAATTATTCGATTTTTCGATGGTTTCAGAAGCTTCAACAATTTCTGTAATATCTGACATTGTTCCTATATATCCTGAAATATTGCCATGTTCGTCATATTCTGGAATAGCCTGTCCCTTAACCCAAATTATTTTTCCGTTATCAAGAACAAAACGGAATTCATCTGACGAAGTAGATTTCTCTCTATTCGCATTTTCCCACACCGATGATACTTTTTCTCTATCGTCGGGATGCACGTGACTAAGCCAACCTTTGCCCATTGCTTTTTCAGCCGTCAGTCCCGACAGCTCGCACCATTTAGGGTTAACATAGGTTGTAAGTCCGTTTTTGTCGGTTCTGAAAATGCCAACAGGAGCATTGGTGGCAAGGGTTTGGAAAAGATGTTTGCTTGCGCGTAATTCCTCTTCGGCTGTCTTGCTCTGAGTAATATCCATTGTGAAACCTGCAAGGTATTTTGGATCTCCATCTATAATTATTGGGAATTTTACAGTCAAATATTTCTTTCCATTAAAGTCCTCTTCTAAAATTTTTGGTTTTTTGTCGGTCAAAATTTGCTTATCATCGTCGATAATCTTTTGAGCAAATTCCGAAGGGAATAAGTCGTACATGGTTTTCCCTAATAACTCTTCATAGGGGCGTTCTATCATTTCAGCGAAATTTGGGCTTAGTTTAAGTGCTCGTGTTTCTTTGTCTTTGAAGAACATATAAACTGGGCTGAATTTCATGAAATGATCAAATATCTCTTCGTTTTCCAACAACGATTGTTCAATTCTTTTTCGTTCTGAAATGTCGGTAATGAAGCCCTCAATTGATGTTTGTTCATTGTCTTCAACTATGCCGAGGCCTTTTTCCCACACCCACTTTATTTCACCTTTGCTGGTTTTTATTCGGTATTCTATTTCAAAACTTTCATGTTTTTTTAACCCTTCCGATACTGTATTGAACACTTTTTCTCTGTCTTCGTCAACAATAATTGAGTTGTAAGATATTGTTTCATTGTTTTCAAGTTCCCACGATTCGTACCCTGTTAGTTCGAGGCATCCTTTGCTTACAAATAGCATTGTCCAATGTGAGTCAATTTTGCACCGGTAAGCCATTCCTCTAAGATTTGACATCAACGTTGTTAGTTTTCTTTTGCTCTCGAGTAGCGATTTTTGCTGATTTCGCTCGTTGGTTTGGTCTCTGAAAACCAAAACTACACCTGTTATTTTCTTCTCATCGTCGTAGATTGGTGCACCACTGTCGGCTATCGGTATTTCTACTCCTTCTTTCGAAATTAGTAGTGTATGGTTTGCTAACCCAACGGTTATTCCTTTATCAAGAACTTGATTTATTGGTGTTTCGACCTTTTTTCGACTTTCTTCGCTGATTATTACGAAGATGTCATCAATGTGTCTCCCTTTTGCTTCTTTTTCGCTCCACCCAGTAAGTTTTTGTGCTATTGGGTTTATATATTGTATTTTACCTTGGATGTTTGTTGTTATAACAGCATCGCCAATACTGTGGAATGTTGTTCTGAATTCCTCCTGTGCTAAAAACATTCTTTTGTAACTGTTTTTTTTCTGAAAGGTTACAGATAAAAGAAAGAGTAGAAATGAAAGCAATATAAGTATCGCTGACACTATTATTGGGCTAAATGCATTGAAAATGAATTTATTAAAAGCCTCTTCTTTATCTATTTTCGATACAATAAACCATGAGGTGTTTGGAATCGAATTAACGTAGGCAATAATTGGTTTCTTGCGGTAATCAGTTCCTTCAAAAATACCAGTGTTACCGGTTGCCGCATAAACTCCCGCTACATTTTTTTCAGTTAATGATATCTTTAATGTTAAAGCTGAATTTTTTATGTGCCTCAGGTTATTTAGAAATACGATGCTGTCGTTTTCTTTTTTCAATATTAAAGTTTCGGCAGTCTGGTTGGGAATAGGCCAACTTTGTATTAATGGGAAAAGAAACGATTCTGCATTTTGTTGAAAGAAAACTAGTGCAATAGGTTGTTTTTTTTCATCTAAAATTGGCGCAATAAATTCGATCAGGATCTTGTTCTCATCGGTGTTTTTAAATAGATCGGTCGAAATAATTAATCGATTGCTTATAGCTTTCTTTGCTATTTGTTTTTCGGTGTCGCTAATTTTGTTCCAATCTCCATTTTTTGAAATAATGTCGTTCATGTCGAGCGAACTTATACAAACTGCACTATATCCGTGTTCGTCAACTATTTGCTGTAGCCTTAGCGAGAGAATTTTTTTTTCTTTTTCACTCTTGATTTTTGTCCAGCGTTTTATTTCTTCTATAAAATAGATGTTTTGAGATATAAGTTCTGCGTCTTCAAGTTCGCCCAAATACCATTCCGATATTTGTTTCGTCTTTAATGTTGCTATTGCTCTTAATTCTTCTGATTTACTTGATCTTAAAATAGTTTTTTCGAATCGGAAGAAGTAAAAAACACCGAATACAATAAGAATTGTAATGGTTGAAAAAACACCAAATAGGTAAAGAGTATTTTTTGAAATTTTTTTAGCCATTGTTCATTTAATTGACGAAAGTTAATAGTAGAAATGTAAGCATTTAATGGATAACAAACAATATTCATTAAAGTATGTAAAGGCAAAAATGTAGTAATAACCACCCTTCTTGCTTGTATGTTTAGGGTTAGCTCTTAATAAAAGAAGCGAAAAAGATGAGAGACTTATTTTTCTGAGCTAAAAGTAGTTTTTTTTCTCGGATTTAGTCTTTGTAATTTAGTTATTTATCAGAATATCTTGCTGTTAGTTTAATTTGTATTTCCTTGATTTCCTTATTATCTTTTCACCCATTTTTTAATTTGTTGCAATAAAGAAAAATCTAATAAATATGGAACGAATAAGTCTTGCTGCGTTGTACAATAGCTCTTTTAATGAGAATTGGGAGTTGCCGATGCTTTCTGATCAGGGTGGCGAAATATTTAAATACAAAGATGTTGCGCTAACTATTCATACATTGGCTGTAATGTTTGAAAAAGCCGGATTGAAGAAGGGCGACAAAATAGCGATCTATGGCCGCAATTCTGCAAACTGGGGCAAAATATTCCTTGCAGGGTTGTCTTACGGGTTAATTATTGTGCCTATTCTGCCCGATTTTAAACCCGAGAATGTTCATAACATTATTAATCATTCCGAAACTCATATTTTATTCGCTGCAAAACAACTATTCGACACCCTGAATTTGAACGAGATGGGAGGGTTGGAATGTACAATTTCGCTTGAAGATTTTAGCGTTTTGAACTGCCGAAACGAAGCTTTACAGCCACTTCCGATTGAGGCTTTGGAAATGATGAAAACAGGGGTTGTTAATAAAGAAACCTTTGCATTTGGCGAGAATGAAATGGAGAATGTTCAAGTTCTTTCATATACATCGGGTTCTACAGGCTTTTCAAAAGGTGTTATGATTCCGGTTCGGAGTATTTATTCGAACCTGATTTTTGCTCAAGACAAAATGCCGTTGAAATCAAAAGATCGGATTGTCTCTTTTTTACCTATGTCGCATGTGTTTGGGCTACTTTTCGAATTCCTTTTCCCTGTAACAGTTGGTTGCCACATCACATTTTTGAATAAAACCCCAAGTGCCCAGGTGTTGGTTAATTCTTTTAAAGAAGTGAAACCAAGGCTCATACTTTCGGTGCCTCTGGTTATCGAAAAGATTTACAAAAAGAGTATTCTGCCAACCATTCAGAAACCTGTGATGAAAATTTTGTTGCATACTCCTTTAATTAACAGTGTTCTGCATAAAAAGATTTGTAGTAAACTTATTGAAACTTTTGGTGCTAATTTTATGGAAATTGTAATTGGAGGTGCGGCTTTAACCAGTGATATTGAGCTCTTTTTCCGTAAAATTAAGTTCCCCTTCACTGTTGGCTACGGAATGACCGAGTGTGGCCCTCTGATAAGCTATGCCAAATGGGATGTTTCCCGACCATTTTCATCTGGACAATTAGTTGATAGAATGGAGGTTCGTATCGATTCTGATGATCCTTACAATACTGTTGGCGAAATTCAGCTTAAAGGAATGAACGTAATGCTCGGATATTACAAAAACGACGATGCAAACAAAAACAGTTTTACTGACGACGGATGGCTTCGCACAGGAGATTTGGGCGTGATAGATAAAGACAATTTTATATACATCAAAGGCCGTTCGAAAAATATGCTGCTCGGCCCTAGCGGTCAAAATATTTACCCCGAAGAGTTGGAAGCTCGTTTGAGCAATATGCCTTACGTTCAGGAATGTGTTGTAATTCAGCGTGGAGCGAAATTGGTCGCTCTTGTGTATCCCGATAAGGAAGCGCTAAAAAACAATCATCGCAATGAAAGTATGCTCGAAGATCTTATGGCTGAAAACCGCAAACATTTCAACCACGAAGTTTCATCGTATGAACAGCTAACCAAGATTGAGATAGTTGAAACCGAATTCGAAAAGACACCAAAGAGCAGTATTAAACGTTTCTTGTATATGTAGCAAATAATGAGCATATTGGCACCTATTGTGATTGAATGTCCAACTTGTGGCGAAAAATATTTATTGTCGAGAAATTTACCATCGGAGAACGCAATTCTTTTTTCCGATGGTTATTTTTTTGATGAAGAAAATTGGCGAACACCAGGTTTGATAGGTTGCGTAACCTGTGAACTTGGTTTCTTTTCCGAGAAGGGAAAAGTAATTGCTGAACCCGATAGTTCCGATTTTCAGAAATACTGGTCGCAGCTGAAAAGGGCAGAAGCGCCATCTGCAAGTGCCCTCATTTTGGAACTCAGAACCAGAAGGAAGATGAGCCTGAAAGAAGAGAAGATAATCAGGCAAGAACTATGGTATGCTGTAAGTCACACCGCAAAGGGGCAGCAACTCATTTCGCAAAATGCTAGGTTTCATGCTTTTTGCATCGATAGCATTGAGCGGTTGGAAAAACTTTTATCGGGCGAAAAAAGTGAAGAGTTACTATTGAAAGCCGAAATAAACCGACAGCTTGGGAACTTCGATAAGTGTATTGGTCTACTTAATTCTGAAAACAGTAGCTTAGCCAATAATATTCGGGAAGCGGCAGCTGATGAAAATAGAATGATTTTACGCGTCTCAACCTTTTGATCAAAAAAATATAGAACAGACCTTTCAAAAATAGCTTCTAGTTTGGTGAACGATTTCAGCTTCGTTAACGTTAAAATTGACTGATGTTTTAGTTTATTCAACTATTTTTGCAAAACAAAATCGATTGATGAAGTACTTATTATTTTTCATACCACTATTTTTTAGTCTGACGGTTAGTTTTGCTCAGATTAATCAAGGCCAGAGTAAGGCTCAGTTGGCTTCATCTTTTTTTCGCGATAAAGAGTACGCTAAAGCAGCACCTCTCTACCTCGAACTTTTCGAAACAACCAAAATGAACTACTATTTCGACAATTACGTTAATTGTTTGGTTCAGAATGGAGAGTACGATGAGGCTGAAAAAGCTATTAAAAAGCAACTTCGTAAAGGAAAGAATACAGGGCTTCAGATAACTTTAGGCTCGGTTTATAAGCAGAAAGGAGATATTGATAAAGCCACCGATGCTTTTGATGAGATACTTGAAAAACTGGAAAAAAATGAAGGTGCAGTTATTTCGGTAGCAAACGATTTTTTCAATATCAGAGAGTACGATTATGCCGAAAAGACGTATTTGAGAGGTCGTCAAATTTTAGACGATAGCCAACTGTTCCGCTCCAACATTGCGATGATTTATGCGTACACAAGGAACTACGCTAAAATGATGGATGAATATTTTTTGATGTTGAAAGATGATGAAAATCAGCTACCTAACGTCGAGGGGCGTATAAATTCACTTTTGCAGTACGATTTTGACAATTCGCTACGGATTCTTGTCAAAAAAGAGATTCTGAAAAAGATTCAGGAAGATCCTAACCGGGTTATTTACAATAGATTTCTGATATGGCTTCTTGTTCAGGAACAGAATTTTGAACAGGCACTTAATCAGTCAATTGCTCTCGATAGGCGTACTAAAACAGAGGAAACTGATATCTTGAATTTTTCGAAATCGGCAGCACAGAATAATCTTTTCGATGTGGCTCTTAAAGGGCTGGATTATCTTTCTTCGCGGAAGCCGTCAATTTCAAATGTCGAACAGGTTCAGCGCGAAATAGTTACAATTGAATATCGAAAATTTGTGTCATTGCCTCAGAGTCAGAGAACGAATTCTGAGTTGCTTCTTCAAAAGTTTCAAACTATTCTGAACCAATCTGGATATACTGCTCAAAATTCTGAATTCATTTGCGATTATGCTCATTTTCTGGCGTTCTACCTGAATAGGGCAGATAGAGCTTATGGAGTGTTGGATAGTGCTTTGAATATAAGGGAATTGGATAATGTAAAGCGTTCGAATTTGAAAATAGAGTTGGCCGACATTAATGTTTTTGACGACAACCTTTGGGGTGCAACTCTTATCTACGCTCAAATAATTGACAGCAATAAAGAGAATCCGATTGGCAACGATGTAAAGCTCAAAAAAGCGAAATTGGGCTTTTATCTTGGCGATATTAAATGGGCTAAAGCTCAGGTTGATGCGTTGAAAGCGAGCACTTCAAAACTTACGGCAAACGATGCAATGGAATTATCGCTCCTTATTTCAGAGTATTACGACATGGATACTATTGAAGAGCCAATTCAGCTCTTTGCCCGAGGCGATTTGCTCGTTTTTCAGAATAAAGACAGCCAAGCTATTGCAACCTACGATTCGGTTAACATTAAATATCCCGGGCATTCTCTTAATGATCGGATTTTGATGAGGAAAGCCCAAATAAGCGAGAAAAATTTTCAATTCGACAATGCAATTGCCTTGTATTCCGATGTTTTGGAGAATTATCCTGCCTCAACTTCGGCCGATGATGCCCTGTACAAAATGGCCTTACTATACGAACTTCAGTTTAAAAATGTTGAAAAAGCACAAGAACTTTACAAGCAAATCCTACTTAGTTATCCGGGAAGTATCTTTGTGTCAGACTCTCGAAACAGATATCGCATACTTAGAGGAGATATTATACCTGTAGAAGAAATGCCACAACCAGATATGGATGCTCCGGCATTTTTCTAAACTGAGATCTTTGCAAAAAGAGCAAAGGGCTATAGTTTTAGCTTCAATTGTTGTTCTTTTTTGGGGCACAGTTTCAACTGCATTCAAGATTGGGTTAAGAACTCTTAATCCGCCGCAACTTATTTTTATTGCATCAATTACAACTCTTGTTATTTTGTTCTTTTTGATTGCTGTTTCTGGAAAGTTAAGCCTATTTCGATTTGTTTCACGTAAGCAGTTGCTGTATAGTATTTTACTTGGGGCGGTAAATCCATTTTTGTATTATATTGTACTATTTAAGGCATATTCACTTCTGCCTGCGCAAGTTGCTCAACCAATAAACATGATCTGGCCAATAGTGCTGGTTTTGCTTTCAATTCCGTTATTGAAGCATAAGATAGGTTGGAAAAGTGGGGTTGCATTAGTTGTTAGTTTTGCTGGTGTTGTTATGATTTCGTCGCAGGGGAATTTAAGCAACCTTAAAAATGCAGACTTAACCGGCGTGCTTTTGTGCATTTGCAGTGCTTTTCTATGGTCAATATTTTGGATACTTAATGTCAAAAGTAAACTTGACGAACTGATTAAACTGTTTATCAACTTTTTGTCGGGTAGCATTTTACTTGCGTTATATCTTTCCTTTTTTTCAACGTTTAAAATGCCTTTCAACGAAAGTTTTGCTGCGGGTATCTATATCGGAATTTTCGAAATTGGCGTTTCGTTTGTATTGTGGATGAAAGCTCTTTCGCTTACAGCACATAGTGCCAGAATTGCTAATCTGACTTATATCGGGCCGTTTTTAGCACTTATTCCAGTTCATTTTATATTGGGAGAGAAAATTTACATAACCACTATTGTTGGATTATTTTTTATAATTTCAGGTATCCTTTTTCAGCAAACAGAAAAAAACAGCAAATAGAAATGAAGAAGACATTTTCAATAAAGCATTATAGTGCAATTTTTGGAGCTTTTTTCCTTGTCCTTATTTTGAATGGTTGCGATTGGTTTTCGCCCGATGATGAGGTGAAAGCCAAAACAGCTAATGAATACATTTACGAACAATTTAAAGATTGGTATCTATGGTATGATCAGATTCCTGATATTGACCCCAATGGTATCGAAACTCAGGAAGCTCTTATCGATTCAATCAAAGTTCCTGTCGACAGGTGGAGCTTTTCGGGTTCGCTAACTGAAGTTAATAAGCTATTTTTGAGTGGAGAGTATAAAGGCTTTGGTGCTGGTTTCATGTTCGATACTAAAGGCGAGATTAAGATTTCTCATGCATACAAGCAATCGCCGTTGGGCCGTTCTGGTGTCGATCGGGGTTGGAAAGTTGTTTCTATAAACGGATTTACTTCGGCAAATGTTGATAGTTTAAATGCGGCTCTTACATCTGATGGCGTTGTTAATTTTGTTTTCCTCGATCTTAATAATGTTGAACATTCATTTTCGTTGCAACGCGAAGCATTTGCAATGAATACTGTTTTGTATTCGAATGTGTACAGTGTTAACGATAAGAAAATAGGATATTTTGTTTTCGATGGTTTTTATAATACCTCTGTTGCCGAACTTAAAGCAGTTGTCGAAAACTTTAAAAAAGGAAAGATTACCGATTTAATTGTTGATTTGCGTTACAATGGAGGTGGGCTGAATGATGTGGCGTACAAACTATTTGCCATGATTGGAGGCGATATTGTTAAAAATAAGACAATTATCGAAATGAAACACAACGATAAACACTCATCAAAAAATCAGGTTTATCTGTCGAATTACGATAGTACTGTACTAAATGTTTCGGAAGTCTGTTTTATTACCACTAACAATACCGCTTCGGCCAGTGAGCTGATAATTAACGGCCTTGAGCCTTATATGAATGTGAAATTGGTTGGAGGCCAAACCCATGGCAAGCCTGTTGGTATGTATATATTTTCGGTTAAAGCTCTAGATTTGGCAATTCTGCCAATTTCGTTTATTAATACAAACAGTCTTGGTTATGGCGAATATTACAATGGACTTCCTGTCGACATTGCAGAAGTTGATGACCTTTCGCATGGTTGGGGCGATACAAATGAGTTGATGCTTAAGGCTGCTATTTCAGCAATAGAAGAGCCAGAGTTGGCTTTTCAGCAATCGCAATTGAAAAGTTGTTATATTGAATTGCAGAAACCTTTCGAATACAAAGGGTTGTATAAGTTAATACAAGCTTACTAATGGATAATTCTCGCATAATTCTGGGTATCGATCCTGGTTCAAATATAATGGGTTACGGCTTGATTCGGGTTGATGGCAAGAAGACTTCAATTATTGTGATGGGAACAATAACTCAGGGCAAATCATCCGATCATTACGACAAACTGAAACATATTTTTGAGCGAGTTCTTGAAATTATTGATGAATATCATCCCAATGAAGTTGCCCTTGAAGCACCGTTTTTTGGAAAGAATGTGCAATCGATGTTGAAATTAGGTCGTGCTCAGGGTGTTGCAATGGCTGCCGCTCTCTATAGGGGGTTGCCAATTTTTGAATATGCTCCATTGAAAGTAAAACAGGCCATTACCGGAATGGGAGCTGCCTCGAAAGAACAAGTTGCTTATTTTTTGCAGAAGACCTATGGGTTTACTGATCTTCCTAGTACTCTTGATGCTACAGATGCTATTGCTGTAGCTGTTTGTCACTTCATACAGTCGGGGAGGCCTGTACATACAAAAGACTTTAAAAATTGGAATGATTTTATTGCGAAGAATCCCGATAGGG
>Ga0209373_10001385_pt1 | contig 28756 bp, 24 predicted proteins | sample Higcelweek5metaG_FD_187173 | JGI IMG/M metagenome (GOLD analysis project Ga0209373, IMG submission 187173) | Freshwater pond sediment microbial communities from the University of Edinburgh, under environmental carbon perturbations - High... | ecosystem: Environmental > Aquatic > Freshwater >... | reverse complement strand
AAGCCTGGCGATCTCCTGGGTCACGTCGCGGAACAGGCTGGTGGTGATGTCGTGTTTGCGCAAAAGGCCGAGCTTGTGCTTGACCAGGGGGTGCTGGGCCACGTGAACGGCCATGTATGTCTCCTTGTGGTTGGGCGGTGAGCGGAACAAATCCCCTTCTTCTAAAAAGGCCCGCATGTGAGGTCAAGGGAATAACGGGGCACTCGGTCTGCTTTTTGACGCAAAGTGCAAAAGAAGAGGGAAAATCGGTGTGTTGAAGAGGCAAATATTCGGGCGGGGCAGGGGGGCGGCTTCGTAATATTCACAGCGCTGTCACAGTGCGGACACCCAGGCGTGGGGCAAGGGGCATAGGTTTGCCGCACTGCGGTAAGCCGTTGCGGCGCCCGCCAACCCCACAAGCCAGGGAGAACGCTCATGCCTGAACCCAGGCCCAGCCTCGAACAGCCCTTCCGGTTCACGCCAACCACCAACTCCGCCTTTAAAAACGTTTTGCTCTCCGCCATCAGCAAGCCCCTCGCCAAAGTGCTCCGCCTGGACACCCTGAACAGCATGTACGCCCGCGCCCACAACCCCATGTCCGAGGCGCCCGGCCAGTCCGGCGGCCAGTCCGGCTGTCTGGCTTCCGGGCTCCCTGGCGATTTGCCTGGCGATTGCGCGGGCGGCCCGGTCTGCGGTCCCCCGGAAGTGCCCGGCGAAGCGGCTCGGCGCGCCGCCCTGGCCCGGACGGCGGAGTTTCTGGACCGCGCCCTTGCGGAGCTGCGCGTCGGATCGGACATCGCCGAGGCCGACCTCAAACATGTGCCCGCCAGCGGGCCGCTCGTGGTGGTGTCCAACCATCCCTTCGGCGTGGTGGAGGGCCTGGTGCTGGCCAAGCTTCTGCTCACCATCCGGCCGGATGTGAAGATCCTGGCCAATCATCTGCTTTCGGCCATTCCGGAAATGCGGCCCATGCTCATCGAGATAGACGCCTTTGGCGGCCAAGGAGCCAAAACCCGCAACATGGCGGGCCTGCGCGCCGCGCTTTCGTGGCTCAAAAAAGGCGGGGTCATCGTGGCCTTTCCGGCCGGGGAGGTTGCGAGCCTGGCGCTGGCCAAGCGCATGGTGGCCGACCCGCCCTGGCAGCGCGGCGTGGCCGCCTTGGTGCGCAAGGCTGGCGCGCCCGTGCTGCCGGTGTTTTTCGAGGGCCGCAACGGCGCGCTGTTTCAGGCCGCCGGGCTGGTGCACCCGCGCCTGCGCACGCTGCTCTTGCCGCGCGAGAACCTGGGCCAGTGCGGCCACAGCCTGCGGCTGGCCATGGGCGCGCCCATAGCGCCGGAAAAGCTGGCCGCCATCGCCACGGACGAGGAGGCCTCGGCCTACATGCGCTTCCGCTGTCATTTGCTGCGCAGCCGCGAGCAGAAGCAGGCTCGCCGCGCAGAACCCCGCGCCAAGGGCTGGGTGGCGGGCAGGCTTTCGGGCAAGGCTCCGCGCCCGCAAAAGGCGCTGGCCGCCCCGCGTCCCCAGGAGCTGCGCCTGCGCGAGATAGAAAACCTGCGGCCGGAGCAGATCCTGGTCACCAGTGCGCCGTTCATGGTCTTTGAGGCCGCCGCGGCGGAGATTCCGGCCATACTGCACGAGGTCGCCCGCCTGCGCGAGAGCACCTTCCGCAGCGTGGGCGAGGGCACGGGCGAGTCCTTGGACACGGACGCCTACGACGCCCGCTACCGGCACCTCATCCTCTGGAACACGCAGGACCAGGAGCTGGCCGGGGCCTACCGCTTCGCCGGCACGGACGAGATCATCCGCGCGCACGGCGCGGCCGGGCTGTATACCGCCAGCCAGTTCCGCATCAAACCGACCTTCTGGAATCGCCTGGGCCCGGCCCTTGAGCTGGGCCGCTCCTTTGTGCGCACCCGCTACCAGAAGTCCTACCAGCCGCTGCTGCTCTTGTGGAAAGGCCTGGCCGAATACGTGTCGCGTAATCCGCGCTACCGCGTGCTCTTTGGCTGCGTCAGCATCTCCGGCGATTACAGTCCGCTGGCGCGGGAGCTCATGATGCAGTTTTTGCGGCGCCACAGCTTCGACGCGGGCCTGGCGCGGCTGGTCAAGCCCATGCGCCCCCCGCGCGAGCGCCAGCTCTCGCGCCTGGACGTGTGCGTGCCCGACACGGTGTTCCGCGACCCCGGCGACCTGAACGATCTGGTGGCCGAGGTGGAGAAGGGCCGGGGCATTCCCGTGCTGCTGCGGCAGTACCTCAAGCTCGGCGGGCGCATTGCCGCCTTCAACCTGGACCCGGACTTCGGCGACTGCCTGGACGGGCTCATCTGCGTGGACCTGGCCCAGACGGACGAGCGCACCCTGGCGCGCTTCATGGGGCAGGAGAACGCCCGGCGGTTTCTCGCCCGGCATGTGGCCGCGCGGATCATCTCGCCCCGCGCGGCGTGAGCGGGCGCAACTTCGGCAGACCTTCACCACGCTGTAACGCTGCCGTAACACTTGTTCGCGCATCTTCAGCTACTTGGAACCTGCGGATACGGAACGAACCAAAGGAGCGCCCCATGGCAAGCGACGACATGAAGATCGAAATCATTCTCCAGGCCGACGAGGTTGCGCTGGTGTTGAAGGCCCTGGCCGGCGGCTTTCGCCACGCCGTGGAGCCGGAGGCTCTGAAGGCCTTTGCCCCGCACCTGGAGACCTGCACCAAGCTCGAACTCTCCATCAAGCAGGTGGGCGGCATGGCGGAGATGAAGCTCAAGGTGAAGGGAATCGCCCTGCCGGGAGAGGGCGCGGACGCCGTACTCGGCCCAGCGGGCACCTCCTACAAGTCCATCAAGAAGCGCATGAAGACCAGCTTCAAGTTCTTGCAGCACAGCATCAACGCCCTCACCTTGCCGCCCGCGGAGATCGTGGACGCCTTCCTTCAGGACTCTCTGGCCATGTGCGCCCACCCGGACCGCGGCCCGGCGGACTATGGCCCGTACATGGCGGTGCTGAACGCCTTCAAGACCGCCTACGACAACAAGGACCGCGCAGCCCTGGCCGCCGCGCTGGAGGCCCTGAACGCCTCCAAAAAATCCTGCCACGCCGTGGCGAAATAGCTCGGGGGCGAACGCACAATGAAGCAGCACAAGCAAGCGGCCGCGCCCCTGGACGCCGCCACAGCGGCCGATGCCCCGACGGAAGAGGACGAGCGCGCGTTCTTCGCCATCACCGCCACAAAGCTCACCCCGCAGGAGGAGGAGCTCATCGCCGCCCCGGCCGAGGTGCTGCCCCGGCAGGAGCGCGTGCTGGCCCTGCACTGGCACCCGGAATACGTGCCCATGCCGCTCATCAAAAGGCGCATCGAGGCCACCTTTCCCGCCTGTGCGCAAAGCCTCATCATCCCCACCCAGCACAACGAGATCGTCACCTATGGCGACTACGCCGGGGTGGAGGTGGACTGCTACTCCAGCGGCTTCAACCAGAAGGTGCAGCTGCTCATCCACTTCCGCGCCGACCGCCTGGAGCGCGCCGGGGTGCTGGCCGCCATGTTGGCCCACACCGCGCGCTACCGCTCCAGCCAGCTGTTTGAATTTCTGCACGTGCTCTCCGGCCGGGACGAGGAGCGGCTTTCCGCAGTCGCGGCCGATACCGGCGCGGCGGAGGAGACCATCCGCTTCGCCCGGATGCACGCGCTCAAGCTGCTGGCCCTTTTGGACAAGCACGTGGGCGCGCTGCCGCTGGACGCGCTGAAGAACAAGCTGGTGCGCGGTTTTCTGGACGCCCAGCGCCCGCGCTACGGCGAACGCCTGGTGACCCGCGTGCAGGCCTTTGCCCAGGCCGTGAAGCTGCGGGTGAAGGCCCAGTTCCCCATGCAGTATTTCTACCGCGCCAGCGAGGTCATCGAGGAGGCGCGGGGCTTTGGCGCGGGCATCGTCATTCCGCACCCGGAGCAGTTTTGGCCCGTGCTGCTGGCCGACTACGACGTGGATGGCTGCGAGGTGTGGAACCCGCAATCGCAGCGCTACACCGAATTTCTCATCGACACCCTGGCGCGCAAGAACCGCAAGGGCTGGACCGAGCGCCGGCAGCTCGTGTTCATGGGCGACGACACCCACATGAGCGAGAAGATCAGAAACCCGGACAAGACCTCCGACAAGGTCCTGCGCGAAATCGGCGTGCAGCCCGCCTGGGAGGACATCGGCTCCGCAAGCGCCTGCTGGCCAGCGGCATGGACCGCGCCTGCGTCATAAACGAGTACACCGCCCGCCTTTCCGCCTAGGCCGGGCACTACCAAGGAGACCGCCATGTCAAACGACGGCAAGTTCGAGTTCGATTCCGTGCAGGACGAGAAGAGCATCCAGGCCTTTTTGGCCGCCCTCACCGAGGGCTTCGGTAAAGGCCGCGTGGTGCTGCGCAGCGAGGCCGAGGAGATAACCCTGGCCCCGGGCGCGCTCATGAGCTTCGCCGTCAAGGCCAAGCGCAAGGACGGCGAGAGCAAGATGACCATCAAGATCGCCTGGAAGGACGCCAAGAGCCCCATTGCCACGGGCGAGCGCACCATCCGGGTGGAAGCGTAGGGCGCGGCGGATGATCACCTTCGAGGGCCTTGAGGAGAACTTCACCTTCATGGTGGCCGAGGTGGAGCGCCAGGTGCGCGCCACCCTGAACTTCCTCGACGCGCCCAGCCACAGCCTCTACGATCATATCGTCGGCCGCGACGATTACATCGACAACCTCAAGACGGTCATCGAGAACAAGTGCTACGGCCACTTCCACGAGACCGAGGCCGGCCGCGTGCTGGACAAGACCACGGGCAACCGCGTGCGCGCCATCCAGGTCATGTGCGTGAACCTGGAGCGCGTGGCCGACTTCTGCGTCAACGTGGTGCAGCAAACCAACTACCTCACCGACCACACCTTCCTTTCCAGCTACGCCTACCGCGAGATGTTTCAGGAGATCGAGTCCTGCATCGCGGGGGTGCTGCCCGCCTTCCAAAAGGCGGACATCTCCGGGGCGCTTTCCGTGTGCCGGGCCGAGTACTCCCTGGACCGCATGTACAAGGTGGGCTTCGACCGCATCATGGGCGAGCTGCGCACGGGCAAGAACGTGCAGAACCTCATCACCGTGCTGTTCATCTTCCGCTATCTGGAGCGCATCGGCGACGCGCTGCTGAACGTGGGCGAGGCGCTCATCTTCTCCATCCTGGGCGAGCGCATCAAGATCGAGCAGTTCGAGGCCCTGCAGCAAACCCTCACCAAGACCGGCTTCGCTGGCGGGCTCACCAGCGTGGACTTCAAGGCCATCTGGGGCACGCGCAGCGGCTGCCGCATCGGCCGGGTGGATTCCAAGGTTCTGGCGGGCGAGGGCGACACCGGCGGCCCCGGCGTGGATCCCCTGGGCAGCATCTACAAAGAGGGCGCGCGCAGCAAAATATTGGCCGAGAAAGAGGGCCTGGAGCTTTGGGCCAAGACCTACCCAGGGCTTGTGGCAGGGGTTTTCGGCTACCACGAGGACAACGACAAGGCCTCGCTTTTGGTGGAGTTTTTGCCCGGGTGCAACCTGGACGAGGTGCTCTTGACCGCGGGCGAGGACGTGCTGCAAAACGCCGTGTTCATCATGACCCAGACCGTGCAGGACATTTGGGAGACCACGCGCGCAAGCGAGCCCGTGCCCGCGTCCTTCATGACCCAGGTGGCCTCGCGGTTGGATTCGGTGCTGCAAATCCACCCCGGATTCCTGCGGCCGGAGAAGACCATCTGCGGCCACCGCGCGCCCGCCACGGAAGAGCTGCTCACGGTTTGCGGCGGCATTGAAAAGGACCTCGCCGCGCCGTTCTCCGTGCTCATCCACGGCGACTTCAACGTCAACAACCTGGTTTACAACCACCAGACCCAGCGCCTGCACTACCTGGACGTGCACCGCTCCAGGCCCTCGGACTACGTGCAGGACGTGAGCGTGTTCCTGGTGTCGAACTACCGCATGCCGGTTTTCGAGTCGCACCTGCGCGCGCGCATCCACTGGATCATGGGCGAGTTTTTGGCCTTTGCCCGCACCTTTGCCCAAAGCAGCGGCGACACGGCCTTTGAGGCGCGCATGGCTTTAGCCCTGGCGCGCTCGCTCTTCACCTCCACACGCTTTGAACTCAACCCGGCCTTCTCGCGCGGCATGTGCCAGCGGGCGCACTACCTGCTGGAGCGCGTGGCCGAACACCGGGGCCGGCCCTGGCGGGATTTCGTCCTGCCGGAGCAGGTGCTCTTCTCCTGAGGACAGGAACCAATGACGCAGACGAACACGAAAGCAGTCCCGCCCCTGGGCGTGGTGGGCGTGCGCGGGGGCTGGTCCTCTGAGCTGTTGGCCCGGCGCGCGGCCGAGGCCTGCGGAGCAGAGCCCCTGCTCATCGAGCTGGACCGGCTGAGCCTGGATCTGGACACGGGCCGGGCCATGTACGAGGGGCATGACATCTCGCAGTGCCGGGGCCTGCTCTTGAAGAAACTGGGGCCGGAGTATGCGCCGGGTTTGCTCGACCGCTTGGAGATGCTGCGCTTTCTGGAAGGCCGCGGCGTGGCCATGTTTTCCCGCCCGGGCGCGGTGATGGGCCTGCTGGACCGGCTCTCCTGCACCACGACCCTGGCCCTTGGCGGCATGCCCATGCCGCCCACCACGGTGACCGAGGACCGGGACGCGGCGTTTGCGGCCGTTTCCGGCTACGGCGAGGCCATCGTGAAGCCGCTGTTCTCCACCAAGGCGCGCGGCATGCGCATCCTCAAGCCCGGCCCGGAGCTGCGCGGCGAGCTGGCCCAGTACCAGCGCGAGCACGGCCTGTTCTACATCCAGAAGACCATCGCCCTGGGCGACCGCGACCTGGGCGTGGTGTTTCTTGGCGGCGAGTACCTGACCACCTACGCCCGCTGCCGCAAGCCCGGCGCGTGGAACACCACCACGGCCTCGGGCGGGCGCTACGCCCCCTTCGACCCGCCGCAAGACATCATCGACCTGGCCTGGCGCGCCCAGGATCTGTTCAAACTGGACTTCACCTGCGTGGATGTGGCCCTGACCGACGACGGCCCGCGGATCTTCGAGGTTTCGGCCTTCGGCGGATTCCGGGGCATTCAGGAGGCCAGGGGCATCGACGCCGCCAAGCTGTACGCGGACTACGCCGCAAGGAGGATTGAAGCATGAGCCGCCACGGTTATGTCATGAGCTCCCTGGCCGAGATGCTGGGCGGCGACGCGCCGGCCCCGCACGCCCTGTACCTTGATCTGGGCGACTGCCGCATCGAGGTGCGCTCCAACTCCGAGGCCCTGCTGACCGAGCTGGACGCCTACTTCGGCGGGTTCGTTGCCGCCAAGGGCCCTGTGGACGTAAGCGTCACGGCCCTGGAAGGTCCGGCCCCGTCCATTCCCCTCGACCTGGCGGCCAAGGCCCCGGACCCCGGCAAGAGCAAGGTCAAGGAGGAATATGCCGATGTGCCCGGCGGACGCTTGGTGCGCAAGGTGCTCACCGGCATGGTGTTTCTCTTCGGCCACGGGCGCAATCTGGCCGTCGGCCCCTGCCTCAAGAACGCCAATCAGGTCATCAACTTTGTCAACAACCGCTACATTGAGCACAAGCTGCACCAGGGCTGCCTGCTGGGCCACGCCGCGGCCGTTGGGCACCTCATGGCCGACTCCGGCGGCGGGCGTCTGCGCGGGCTTGGCCTGTGCGGCTTTTCCGGCGCGGGCAAAAGCACGCTGGCCATGCACGTCATGAGCCGGGGCGCGCTCTTCGTCAGCAACGACCGCCTGCTGGTGGCGGCGGACGACACCGGCAAGGGCCTGTGCATGTGCGGGGTGCCCAAGCTGCCGCGCATCAACCCCGGCACGGCGCTGAACAATCCCAATCTGTCCGGGGTGGTGCCCCTGGCCGACCGCAAACGCTTTCTCGAAATGGACGTGGACCATCTGTGGCACCTGGAGCACAAGTACGACGTCTATTTGGACAAGTGCTTCGGCGAGGGGCGCTTCGTGCTCCAGGCGCCCATGCGCGGGCTTGTGGTGCTGAACTGGAAGCGCGGCGCGGGCGAGACGGACATCCGCTTCGTGAAGGCCCAGGACAGGCCGGACCTGTTGCCCGCGTTCATGAAGGCGGCCGGGCTCTTTTCCCTGCCGAGAAACGGCGACAGCCAGTGGCAGGACCCGGAGGCCGCCGAATACGCGGAGCTGCTGGCCCGTTGCGACATGGTCGAAATCACCGGCGGCGTGGACTTTGAGCGCGCCGCGGACTTCTGCATCGAATATCTGGTGCACGGCTGAGCCTTGCGAGGAGAAACAACGGTGGCCAAGACCTGGATTCGCCGCGAGGTGGAAATTCCCAATCACATGGCCCTGGCGCGGCTGGAGAAATGCCCGGAGCTGGGGCCGAAGCTGCTGTTCTTCAGCGGCGGCACGGCCCTTAAGCGCGCCAGCGCGCGGCTGGTGAACTACACCCACAACTCCGTGCACGTCATCACGCCCTTCGACTCCGGCGGCAGCTCGGCAAAACTGCGGCTGGCCTTCAACATGCCCGCCGTGGGCGACATTCGGAACCGGCTCATGGCCCTGGCCGACCAGAGCCTGCGCGGCAATCCGGAGATCTTTGCGCTCTTCGCCCACCGTCTGCCTGCCGGGCCCGCTGGACAGAATGGACCGGATGGCCCGGACCAGGGCGCTCTGCGCCACACCCTGGACCACATGGTGCGCGGCAAGAACGAGCTTGTGGCGCGCATCCCGGACCCCATGCGCAAGATTGTGCGCAACCACTTGGCCATGTTCCAGCAAAACATGCCCGATGACTTCGACCTGCGCGGCGCAAGCATCGGCAACCTGGTGCTGGCGGGCGGCTACCTGGCCAACCGCAGGCACCTGGACCCGGTGATCTTCATGTTCTCCAACCTGGTGCAGGTGCGCGGCACCGTGCGCCCGGTGGTGAACAAGAACCTGCACCTCGCGGCGGAGCTGGCCGACGGCAGTCTCGTGGTGGGCCAGCACCGCATGACCGGCAAGGAGACGGCCAAGCTCGCCTCGCCCATCACCCGGCTCTTTTTGTCCGATGATACCGGCCGCACGGTGGAGCAGCCCATCCGCGACAAGATGCGCACGCTCATCCAGGGCGCGGAGCTCATCTGCTACCCCATGGGCAGCTTCCACTCCAGCGTGCTGGCGAACCTGCTGCCGCGCGGCGTGGGCCAGGCCGTGGCCCACGCCACCTGCCCCAAGGTCTATGTGCCCTCAACAGGGGTGGACCCAGAGTGCCTGGGCTTAAGCGTGGCGGACCAGGTGGAGCGCCTGGCCGGGGTGCTCATGAACGACGCGCCGGGCATAGCCCTGTGCGACGTGCTGCACTTCGTCCTGGTCGACACCGCCCACGGCCAGTACCCCGGCGGGCTCGACCTTGCGCGCATCCGCAACCTCGGCGTGGAGGTCATCGACTGTCCGCTCATCGGCTACGGCCACAGCCCGGACATCGACGACCGCTTTCTTGTGCCCATTCTGCTTTCCCTTGCGTAACCCGCCTTGAATGGCCCCCAACCGACGAACATAATGGAGGTTCACATGGACAAGGACAAGATCGAGATGAAGACGCTCATGGAGAGCGCCGCCGTGGCCGAATACCTCACCCAACTCGCCAAAGGCTTCAAGAATGGCGTCATCGTGGTGGAGAAGGACGGCGAGAGCCTGACCTTGACCCCCACGGAGACCGCCGAGGTTGAGGTGGAGGCCCGCGTGAAGAAGGACAAGGCGCGCTTCAGCCTTGAGGTTTCCTGGCGCACCGCGCAGACCATGGACGAGCCGTCCAGCCTCAAGATCTCCGCCGAGACGGCCGAGGCCGCCAAGGCCGCCAAGTGCGGCGACAAGCTTTGCGGCGGCAAGCCCGCGGAGAAGTCCGGCGAGAAGCCCGGCGAGAAGCCCGGCGAGAAGAAGGACGAGAAGAAGGCCATCGTTCCCGTTGCCGCCAAGCCCGCCACACAGGCGGTGAAGCCCGCCGCATCCGCCCCTTCGTCCGTTTCGGTGGTCAAGCCCGCCGCGCCCGCATCCAAATAAGCCGTCCACGTTCCCGTCTGCCCCCGCCCCGCGCCCGGAACCAACCGGACGCGGGGTTCTTTTTGGGCATGCCTGCGGCTGTGCCTTCATGCAGTTTTCAAGGCTTGCACGTCGTCTTGATTTGCAGCACTGTGTATTGTCTCGATTTTTGTGATGATTCCATTCATTGTGTCTTGCTTTGCTGATTGTGAATAAATGAATTATTTATAATGTATTGACACAATGCATGTTGGCATTACCTTCTTTGCCTGAAGTACAACATTAGAACGGCGTCGTTGTCGATGCTGAACAGGCACGACCCGCCGTTGTTCCGGCACAATGCCGGATATGAAGGAGAAGAATATGATCGACCGCAACACATACGTGAACGCGCTTATGGATGCGCTGCCCGACGTGATCTCCAGCCAAGAGCTCGCGGGCCAGATCGTGGATGTGGTGTTCTCGGTGCCGACCAGGGCGCTGGAGAACGGAAACGAGGTGGAGCTGCCCGGCCTGGGGTCCATCTCCCTCGACAGGAGCAGAGGCGCAGGCTGTCTCAGCTACTCCTCTGCCGGGGCGCACATGCAGTGCTCCGTGCAGTAACCCGATGCGACGGGCGGGTTCCGGCAGGCGGAAAGCCGCTGGCCCGCCGCCCGCCCTTGAACGGACAACAGCCTCGTCAAGAGGAAGCTCCCGTCCCAAAAAGACAGCCCCCGCATCCGAGCAGGACGCGGGGGCTTTTGTTTGGTTTGCGTCCGCGCGGGCTATGCGGCCTTGGCTTGGCCGCGCGGGCTGTCGCTACCGCAAGAATCGCCGCCGCTGCCGCCTCCCGCGCCCGGTCCCCCCGGACTTGGCGTGTTTGGGGAACCCGCGCCCAGGGCCGCCGCGGCCGCGTTGTGCCCGCGCACAATGCCCGCGTAAATGTCCCAGGTTCTGAGGAAGGCCTGGTCGAAGGAGGTTTGCGCCGCGAACTTGCGCGCCAGCCCAGCCATGCTCGCCAGGCGTTCGCGGTCCAGCATCAGGTCGAGCACGCTCATGGCCAGGGCTTGCGGGTCGTACGGCGCCACCACCAGACCTGTGCGGCCGGGCTGCATGGCCTCGCGCGGGCCGCCTGCGCTCGTCACCACCACGGGCAGGCCGCTGGCCTGGGCCTCCAGCACCACGTTGCCGAAGGTGTCCGTGGCGCTGGGGAACACGAAGAGGTCCGCCCCGGCGTAAGCGCTGGTGAGGGCCTCGCCCTGCAGGTAGCCGGTGAAGACCACGGGCAGGTCCGCGGTCTGGGCGCGCATCTCCTCCAGGTACGGGCCGTCGCCCACGATGACCAGCCGCGCGTCCGGCCTGTGCCTGTGCACTTGGCGGAAGGCGTCGGCCAAAACGTCCAGGCTCTTCTCGCGCGAGACGCGGCCCACATAGAGTATCTTGAACTGCCGGGCCAGACCCAGGTCGGCGAAGAACCGGCCCTGGCTGTCCGGGTGGAAGCGTTCGGCATCCACCCCGCGCGGGTGCACCACGATGCGCTCGGCCTTGATGCCGCGCTCGGCCAGGTCCTGGGCCGTGGAGCGGCTGGGGGCGTAGATGGTGTCCATTTGCCCGTAGAACCAGCGCATGTAGCGCCAGGCCGCGTCCTCCATGGCCGGGTCTTCGGTGAACATGCGCACGTACTGCGGGAAGGCCGTGTGATAGGTGCCGTGCACCGGAATTTTGAGGATGCGCGCAATGGCCAGCCCGGCAAGCCCCATGGGGCCGGGAGTGGCGGTCAGAATGCAGTCGAAGTCCTGCTCCGCGCACCAGGCCAGCAGCTTGAGGAAGGGCGGGTAGTGCAGGGTTATTTCCGGATATTCCGGCATGCTGAAGGATCCCACCGGGGCGAAGCGCGCCGCGCCCTTGGCGATGTCGTCGTGTTCCAGGCCCTCGGTGCAGGTGACCACGGTCATGTCCTTGCCGTGCTTGCCCGCAAGCTCGATCTGCTGCTGGATGGTGCGGGCCACGCCGTTGACCTCGGCGAAGGTGTCGGTGAAGTGCGCGATTTTAAGTTCGCTCGTCCGGCCCCGCGGGGCCGTGAGGCCGAAGCGGTCCAGACACTGGCGGGCGAAGGCGCGCTCGCTGGCGAATAACTCGCAAGCCAGGAAGAACGGCGAGAGCATGGCGTAGAGCGATCCGGCCGAGGCCACCTCGTGGAACAGGCCGAAGATGTCCGCGCTTTGCACGGCGGTGAGGGTGCGCTCCGCGAAGCGCGCCAGCAGCCGGTCGGACACGCGGGAGACGAAGCGCCGCCAGGTGTCCTCGGGCGCGGCTCCGGTGTCGCGTCCGCGCGCCGCGTCCATCATGTTCGCGTCGGCGCGGATGACCTGGCTGGCCTCGGCCAGGAGCATGGCGCTGGTGGCGTTTTTGTCCGCAACCAGGGAGTAGAGGCCCAGGCGCGCACGGTCGGAGATGGTGCGCAGGGAGGACCGCAGGTTCCGCTTGCGCGGCGCGGCCGGGTCCAGCAGGGCGTCGGCGAAGCGCACGCAGAGGTGGCTTTCCGGCAGGCGGCCGCTGCGGCTCTTGTAGAACTGGAAGGCGATGCCGCACAGGTTGTGGGCCATGTTCCAGGGGCTGGCCGGTTCGCCCTCGATGCGCCCCTGCCCGGCGGGGATGGCCGCAAGCAGATGGGCCACGGTGGCCGGACCGCTGAAGCGCGTGTGCATGCGCGCGATGCCGAGGGACGAGTGGTCGTCGCTGCCGGCCACCAGCGCCTTGATCCAGGGCGCGCCGCCAAAGGGATCGATGCCGTGCTTGTCCGCCAGGCGCTCCAGCACCTCCGGCGTCAGCGCGGCGGCTATTTGCCGCAGGGCGCTGTTCTGGAAGGCGTCGCGCGAGCCGTTCAGCTCCAGGGTGTTGAAGAGCAGCAGCGCCTGCTCGAAGTGCTCCGGCGTGAGCTTGCCGTTGACCGCGAAGAGCGGGTGGGCCAGCACATGCACGATGCCCTCGGCCCGCAGGTAGGGCACGAGCTCGAAGACGTTGTCGCGCAGGCGCTGGAACTCCGCGTGGTGGGCCTCGGTGATGTTGTAGGCCAGGACGTGGAGCTTGCAGCGGTCCTCGGGAAAGTAGGTGGTGATCTCCTCGCTCACGAAGGCCCCGGGCAAATGCGCTATCTCCAGGGCTCCGGCGATGGTGTTGTGGTCGGTGATGGTGACGAGGGCCATGCCGCGCGCGCGGGCGAGGTCGTAGATCATGCGCGCCTTGGTGAAGCTTTCCGGGCAGCCCATGCGCTGGAGCACCCACTGGGAGGGCCGGGTGGAGTGGCGCGAGTGCACGTGCAGGTCGATGGCGAAGGTGTCCGGGGTTACCATGAGATCTTTCTCGTTGCCGTTCATAAAGCCTCCCGCAGTGGCGTTTTGAACCATGTTACGCGCACCGGAGGTAGGGCGAGCTTTCGCGGTCGCTCTGGCAATGCACGCACAGCCGGGCCGTGGGGTTGGCCAAAAGCCGCGCCAGGGCGATGTCGTCGCCGCAGTCCTCGCAGACGCCGTACACGCCGGTGTCCATGCGCGCGAGGGCTTCCTCAATTTCCGCGCGGCGGGCCTCCATGCGGCGGCGCAGGGCCAGCTGCATGCCCACCTCCACCACGCGCGAGGCGTATTCGTTTTCGTCCGCGCAGGCGTCCAGGCGTGGGGTGTCGTCCATTTCGGCATCGGGGCAAACGGGCGGGGTCAGGCCGGTCAACGCGTTCAACAACTGCTGGCGCAAGGTTCCGTGCATGCTGTCCTCCTGAGGTGTGGCCCCGGCGGCGCAGTCGCTCCGGGGCGGAAGGCCATGGTGCGGATGATTCCGGCCGGGCCTTCCGGGTTTGGTTGGGCAAACCTAGCATGGCCAGCAACGGCGCGGGTTACCGGGGTGTGACGGCAGTGGAACAAGTGCGCAAGCGTCGGGGAGCCAACGGGCCGGCCTTGGCCTTAGGCGCGGAAGCGGTAGCCCACGCCCCGCACGGTCTCGATGCAGTCGGCGTAGCGGTCGAGCTTGGCGCGCAGGCGGCGCATGTGCGTGTCCACCGTGCGCGATGCGCCCTCGAAGTCCGTGTTCCACACGGTGTCGAGCAGGCGGTCGCGCGAGAGCACGCGGCCGCGCGCCTGCACCAGCTCTTTCAAGAGCCGGTGCTCCGTGGCGGTGAGCTGGCGCTTTTCGCCGTCCACGTCCATTTCGTGCGCGGCGAAGTTCACCACCAGGCCTTCGTAGCGCCACACCTCGTCCACGGCGGCGGGCTCGCCCCCGGCGCGGCGCAGGGCGTTCTTTATGCGCAAGAGCAGCTCGCGCGGACTGAAGGGCTTGACCACGTAATCCTCGGCGCCGAGCTCCAAGCCCACCACGCGGTCCACCTCGTCGCCGCGCGCCGTGAGCATGATGACCGGCACGGCCCGCAAAGTGGGCAGCTGCTTGAGCCTGCGGCACACCTCAAGCCCGTCCATCTCCGGCAGCATGATGTCGAGCAGCACCAGGTCCGGCCGCCAGCGGCTCATGGCGTCGAGCCCTTGCTCGCCCGCGCCGGCCGTGCGCACGTCGTAGCCCGCGGCCGTGAGGTTGTATTGCAGCAGTTCCCTTGTCTGGGCGTGGTCTTCAACCACCATGATGCGGCGTTGTTCCATGCGTGTGCGCTCCCTTGGGCGTGTCCGGTGCGGCCTTGGCGCGCCAATGTACTGCGTGGCGGCGCGGCCTTGTTGCCGGTTGACCCTAGCGTGGCCGGGAAGCTTGATTGTTACTGCCCGGTGACGGACCGGAAAAGGTTGCGAAACAGGGCAAAAGTGAGCCAAAGCAGAGTTCTGGGCGCCTAATTGCGCCGTTCGCCCTTGCCTCCCGCGAAAGCGGCATTAGAATAAACAGGCTCGGTATCGTGGACTCCTGTCCCCGGTGCACGCCAGAGGGCAAGGAGACGTGAATTTGAAACGCAAGAAAGCCCCAACCAAACCGGTCCGCCTGCGCCGTCGAAAGGGCGCCCTTACAGCGGCGAAGCGCATGGCCCAGGCGGCCAATGGAAAACATATGAACGACAAGAAATTCCTGCACTTGGCCGGTGACCCCGGCGATTCCGGCATCCCCGTTGGCGGCCCTGGCGGTCCCGAGGGCGACGCGGCCCAGCGGCCGGAGATCCCCTCGGTGATGCCCGTGCTTCCCGTGCGCGACATCGTGGTCTTCAACTATATGATCCTGCCCCTGTTCGTGGGGCGCGAGAAGAGCGTCAAGGCCGTGGACGCGGCCCTTTCCGGCGACCGCTATATCCTCATCCTTTCGCAGAAGGACGAGACCATCGACAACCCCGGCCCGGACGACATGTACCAGGTGGGCACGGTGGGCATGATCATGCGCATGCTGAAAATGCCCGACGGCCGCCTGAAGGTGCTTGTGCAGGGCCTTTCCCGCGCCAAGGTGAAGCGCTTCGTCACCGACGAGCCGTTCCACCTGGCCGAGGTGGAGCCCCTGGCCGAGGCCGAGCCTGTTGAACTGACTCCGGAGCAGGAGGCGCTCGTGCGCTCCTCCCGCGAGCTTTCCGAGAAGATTCTGACCCTGCGCGGCATCTCCCCCGCGGACATCATGGGCGTGCTGAACTCCGTGACCGAGCCCGGCCGCCTGGCCGACCTCATCGCCAGCAACCTGCGCATGAAGGTCGTCGACGCCCAGGGCATCCTCGAGTGCGAGGACCCCTTGGAGCGCCTGCGCCTGGTGAACGGCCAGCTGGTGAAGGAGGCCGAGGTCGCCTCCATGCAGAACAAGATCCAGTCCATGGCGCGCGAGGGCATGGACAAGGCCCAGCGCGACTTCTTCCTGCGCGAGCAGATGAAGGCCATTAAGCGCGAGCTGGGCGACGCCGAGGGCGAGGACGAGGAGATTGAGAACCTCAAGAAGGCCATCGAGAAGATCGGCATGCCCAAGGACGTGAAGAAGGAGGCGCTCAAGCAGTTGAACCGCCTCGAGTCCATGCATCCGGACTCCTCCGAGGCCACGGTCATCCGCACCTACCTCGACTGGATGACCGAGCTGCCCTGGAAGAAGCAGTCCAAGGACCGGCTTGACGTGAAGGCCGCCAAGGAGATTCTGGACGAGGACCACTTCGACCTGGAGAAGGTCAAGGAGCGCATCCTCGAATACCTCTCCGTGCGCCAGCTGAACCCGAAGATGAAGGGCCCCATTTTGTGCTTCGTGGGTCCTCCGGGCGTGGGCAAGACCAGCCTTGGGCGCTCAATTGCCCGCAGCCTGGGCCGCAAGTTCCACCGCCTGAGTCTGGGCGGCATGCGCGACGAGGCCGAGATCCGCGGCCACCGCCGCACGTACATCGGCGCCATGCCCGGCCGCATCATCCAGGGCATCAAGGGCTGCGCCACGCGCAACCCGGTCATCATGCTCGACGAAGTGGACAAGCTCGGAACGGACTTCCGGGGCGATCCTTCCTCCGCGCTTTTGGAGGTGCTGGACCCGGAGCAGAACTTCAGCTTCACCGACCACTACCTGAACGTGCCCTTCGACCTGTCGGCGGTCATGTTCATCTGCACGGCGAACACGCTCGACACCATTCCCGGCCCGCTGCTGGACCGCATGGAGGTCATCCGCATTCCCGGCTACACCGAGCAGGAGAAGGTCAAGATCGCCCGGCGCTTTGTTTTGCCGCGCCAGGCCAAGGACAACGGCTTGAAGGAAAACGAGGTGAAGCTTGGCGACGAGGTGCTGGCGCAGATTGTGCGCGAGTACACCCGCGAGGCCGGCCTGCGCAACCTGGAGCGAGAGATCGGCAGCGTGTGCCGCAAGCTGGCGCGCAAGAAGGCCGAGGGCGAAAAGGGCCCCTTCACCGTGACGGACAAGAACCTGCACAAGTACCTGGGCGTGCCGCGCTTCCTTGAGGACGAAAAGGAGACCACCCTGCCGCCGGGAGTGGTCACCGGCCTGGCCTGGACCCCGTACGGGGGCGAGATTCTGCATATTGAGGTGAGCACCATGCCTGGCACGGGCAAGCTCATCCTCACTGGCAAGTTGGGCGATGTCATGAAGGAGTCGGCCCAGGCGGCGGTCTCCCTCTGCCGCGTCATGGCTGGAAAGTACGGCATCGCGCCGGACTTCCACGAGAAGCGCGACATCCACATCCATGTGCCCGCAGGCGCCACGCCCAAGGACGGCCCCTCGGCCGGCGTCACGCTGGTCACGGCGCTCATCAGCGCCCTGACGGGCAAGGCCGTGAGCGCGGACACCTGCATGACCGGCGAGATAAGCCTGCGCGGCCGCGTGCTGCCCGTGGGCGGCATCAAGGAGAAGATCCTGGCGGCCGTGTCCCTGGGTATGAAGCGCGTCATCATCCCGGCCCAGAACAAGAAGGATCTGCAGGACATTCCCGAGGATCTGCGCAAGAAGATCATCGTCAAGTTCGTGGAGCGCGTGGACGAGGTGTGGCCGCTGGTGATGGGCGGCAAGGCCGCCAAGGGCGAGCCCGCCCCTTCCGCCAAGGTGGAAGCGAAGGTGGAGGCCAAGCCCGAAGTCCAGACTGACGCCCAGGCCGTGGCCGGAAAGCCCGCCGCCGCCAAGGCTTCGGCCAAGACGGCTGCCAAGGCCGTGACCCCGGCTCCCGCGCCGAAGGGTGCCGCGCCGAAGGGTGCCGCGCCGAAGAAGCTCGCTTCGAAGAAGCCTGCTCCGAAGAAGCCCGCTCCGAAGAAGCCCGCTCCGAAGAAGCCCGCTCCGAAGAAGCCCGCGGCCAAGGCTCCGGCCAAAAAAACCGGGCCCAAGGGCAAGTAGCCCTGGCGCGGCAACGCGCAAGATGAGTCAAATCGCCATAAAAAAGGCGGCCAGGGTGATTGCCCCGGCCGCCTTTTTCGTTTTGTCGCGCGCGGTTGCTAGCGGGTGTGCAGACGGGAGATGAGCCCCTTGAGCTCGCCCGCCATGCCCGCCAAGTCGCGCACGGCGCGCTCGGACTGGCTCATGCCGATGCTCGACTCCGAGGCCACGCGGCTCACGTCCTCAATGGCTTGGGTGATCTGCTCCGAGGCAGCGGACTGCTCGCGCGCGGCCGTGGCGATGCTCTCCACCTGCGAGGAGCTGGAGGTCGCCAGATGCACGATTTCCTGCAGGGAGCTGCCGGAGCGTGTGGAAAGCTCCGAGGCGGCCTGCACGGCCTCGGTGGCGTGGTCCATGCTCTCCAGGTTCTTGCGGGCCGATTCCTGGATGGAGCCGATGATGGAGCCGACCTCGCTCGTTGCGCCCATGGTCTTTTCGGCCAGCTTGCGCACTTCGTCGGCCACCACGGCAAAGCCGCGTCCGGCGTCGCCCGCGCGGGCCGCCTCGATGGCGGCGTTCAAGGCCAGCAGGTTGGTCTGGTCGGCAATGTCGGTGATGACGCTCATGACCTGGCCGATGGCCTGGGTTTGCTGGCCCAGGCTCTGCATGTTCTCGCGCAGGGTCTGGGAGACGTTGCTCACCTGTTCGATGGCGGCCACGCTCTCGCGCACCACCTCAAAGCCCGTGGCCGCCTTGCCCTGGGTCTCGGCGGCGCTGTCCGAGGCGCCCTGTGCGCTCTTCGCCACGTCTTCGACGGAGGCGCTCATCTGCTGCATGGCGATGGCCGTCTCGCTCATGCGCTGCTTCTGCACCTCGGTCCCGCGGGAAACCTGCTCCACCTGGGCGGAAAGCTCGTCGGCCGAGGAGGACAGACGCTCGGCGATGTGCGCGGCGTCCGCCGCTATCTCCTTCATCTGGACCATGAGCTCCTTGCTCTGGGCCTCGCTCGTGGCGGCCTGGCCCATGCCTCGTGCGCGTTCTTGGCCTGTTCCGCGGCTTCGGCGCTCTTCTGGTCCGCCTCGGCTATCTTGGTTTGCAGCACTTTGACCATTTCGCGGATGGCGCGGGCCAGCACGCCCACCTCATCCGCCTGGCGCACGGGGATTTCAGCGTCCAGGTTGCCGCCGCTCACTTCGTCGGCGTAATCCACTGTGGCCTTGAGCGGCCGTGCTATGGCCCGGATGACCAGGAGGCTCAGCAGCAGGCCGAGAAGAATGCTGGCGCCTGCCGCGCACAGGATGATGATGCGCGAGAGCTGCGCGTCGTCGAGCATCCGCTTGCTTGTGGCGTCGGCCCTGTCGTTGCTCAGCGTGCGCATTTCGCCCAGCAGTTCCTGCACGGCCTTGAGCTGCGCCAGACTTTCGGTTTCGTAGATCTGCCTGGCCTTGGCGTTGTCGCCCGCGGTGCGCAGCTTGGCGATTTCCAACGCCGTGGCGTGGAGCTTCTTGTGGGGGGCGTCGATTTTCTCCAGCATGGGCCGCAGTTCGGGGAAGAGCGCTTCCGTCTGCTTGCGATCCTCTCCATTGAACCACTGTCCAAAGGCGCACTTGGTGTCGTCGGTCTGGACCTTCAGCTCCGAGGCCTTTTCATCGTTGACGAAAAGGCTCACATTCTGCGCCCATTTCAAGTGATCGATCTCGCGCTGCAACAAATTCATCTGCAATTTGCGGGTCAATTCGAGTTCCGTGGATTTTTTCGTCATGGTGCCCATGGACATGTACGCCCAAAGCGCCACAATGCAGAACAACAGCAAGATGGGCATGATTGCCGCGATGATTTTTTTGCTTAAGCTCGCATCCTTCCAACTCATGAGGTGGCTCCTTAACAAGAAGAGATTAAAATATTGAATACGAAAATATTCCGGAAATGATTAATCCAATAACAATGCTGACGCAACACCGTATTTTTATGAGCAGTTGCATCACCAGCGGAACGGCCGTTCCGTTTCAAAAGATGCTGGGGCCATTTTCTCAAGCAAACGTGGAATCGCCCGCGGCTGCGGCGCATGCGTGAAAACGCCCGCGAGAGCGACGCCCGGCTGTCTCCCGGTTGGCGCGTTGCCAGCGGGGGCGAATTGCGCTACATAAAACGCTTGCGAAACCCGCCGCGCCATGCGGCCGGAATAACTCAAGAGGTGAGCGCCATGCCCATATTCGAATATACCTGCCGCGACTGCGGCAAAGCCTTTGAAGAATTGGTTCTCGGCCAGGACGAGACGGTCGTCTGCCCGCACTGCGGCTCCGCCAAGACCGAAAAGCTCATGAGCTGCTGTCGCAGCAAGGTCGGCGGCGGCTCCGATGCCGGCGAGTCCATCGGCAGCGCCGCGCCCGCGCCCTCCGGCGGCGGCTGCGCTGGTTGTTCCGGCGGCTCCTGCTCCTCTTGCCACTAGGTCCGGCGACAATGAAGAAAGTCACCATAGCCACACGCGGCAGCCAGCTGGCCCTCTGGCAGGCGGAACACATCTCGTCCCTTTTGCGCGAACGCTACGCCGGCCTTGAGGTCGAGCTGCTCAAGATCAAGACCACGGGCGACAAGATCCTCGACGTGCCCCTGGCGAAAGTGGGTGGCAAGGGCCTCTTCGTGAAGGAGATCGAGGAAGCGCTTTTGGACGGCCGCGCCGACCTTGCCGTGCATAGCATGAAGGACGTGCCCACCGAACTGCCGCCCGAGCTGGTGGTGGGGGTGAACCCCCTCCGCGAGGCGCCCACGGACAGCCTGCTTTCGGTCCAGTACAACGGCCTGGACGCCCTGCCCAAGGGGGCCAAGGTGGGCACCAGCAGCCTGCGCCGCCAGGCCCAGCTCATGACCCTGCGCCCGGATCTCGTCATCGAGAGCCTGCGAGGCAACCTGGACACCCGCGTGCGCAAGCTCATTGAAGGGCAGTTCGACGCCATTGTGGTGGCCACCGCCGGTTTGAACCGCCTGGGTCTTACCGCGCCCAAGGTCGAAATCCTCGGCCCGCCGCGCTTTTTGCCCGCTGTTGCCCAGGGCGCGCTTGGCATCGAGTACCGCAGGGACCGGCCGGAAATGGCCGAGTTGCTGGCCTTTCTGAATCACCCGGAGACCGCAGCCCAGGTGGCCGCGGAACGCGGCTTCCTCACCGGGCTCGACGGGGGCTGCCAGGTGCCCATCGCCGCCTGGAGCCAGCTTGAGGGCGACAGCCTGACCCTGACCGGCTTTGTGGCCGGCGTGAACGGCGAGAACCCCATCCGCATCAGCGCCAGCGGGACCACGGCCAAGGCCTGGGACCTGGGCGCGGAGCTTGCGCGGCAGGTGCTGCGCGCGGGCGGCAAGGCCATTCTGGACGAAGTGTACGCGAGGAACTGCTAGGCCGTGGACGCGCGCAACGCAGCGGCTCCAGATCCGCTGGTTCTGAAGGACCTGCGGCGCATTCCCGGCGTGGGCAAGACCATCGCCGTGGACCTCTGGAACCTCGGCCTGCGCTCGGTGGACGACCTGCGCGGCCGCGACCCGGAGGCCCTTTACGCCAGCCTGGAAGCCCTGGCCGGGCAGCATGTGGACCGCTGCATGCTCTACACCTTGCGCTGCGCGGTGTACTTTGCACAGACCCCGGCCCCGGACCCGGCGCGGCTGAAGTGGTGGGCCTGGAAGGACTAGGAGCAGGGCAGGGCGCGCCGCCGCTTTCCGGCTGTGTGGTTTTTTCCGGCAGAACCATCTCCCCCGTTTGCCGGGGCGGCCAGCCCCTGTCTGCCAGACCTTGTCTGTCCGGCCCAGTCTGTCAGGCCCTGGCGCGAATGCCCCTGGCGCGCCTGTTCCCGGCAGACATGCCCCAGCTCGGCGCAACCTGCTGACGCCTTTTCCGAAATGAGAGCCCCGGCGTGGTTGCTACCGCGCCGGGGCTTTTTGGCTTTCTGCTGTTCGAGCTTGATGTTCAGTGCCAGGGGCTTCGCCTGCGGCCGCTCTTCGCTTCACTGGAATCTTCTGCGGCAGGCGGTATCTCCGCTCTGGGCACCGTCCTACGATTGGCCTTCGCGCTTCAGGTCGGCCACCAGGGCGCGCAGGTTCTCGGCCTGCTCCGCCAGCTCGTGGATGGCGATGGTGGTCTGCTGCATGCTTGAGGCGGTTTCGCTGGCGATGTCGTTGATCTGCTCCACGGCCTGATTGATTTCCTCGCTCGCGGCGCTTTGCTCCTCCGCAGCGGTGGCGATGCTCTGCACCTGCAAGGCCGTGGATTCGCTCATGCGCACGATCTCGTCCAAGGCCTCGCCCGACTGGCGCACCAGCGCGGTGGAGTCGGCTATGGCCCGCCCGGCCTCGTCCATGCCGTGGATGTTGCTGACGGAGACCTCCTGGATGCCGCGCACGGTCTCGCCCACTTCCTTGGTGGCGGTCATGGTCTTTTCGGCCAGCTTGCGCACTTCGTCCGCAACCACGGCGAAGCCGCGTCCGGCATCGCCCGCGCGCGCGGCCTCAATGGCGGCGTTCAGGGCCAGCAGGTTGGTCTGGTCGGCGATGTCGTTGATGACGCTCATGATCTTGCTGATGTCCTGGGCACGCTGGCCCAGGATGTCCATGTTGCCCTTGAGCCGGGTGGACAGGGCGAGCAGGGACTCCATGGCGGCCACGGACTTGCCCACAACGGCGTTGCCCTCGGTGGCGCGGGTGCGGGCGGTGTCCGCCCCGTCAGAAGCCTGGGTGGCGTTCTTGGCCACCTCGAGCACGGTTGCATTCATCTCTTCCATGGCCGTGGCGGTCTCGGTAATGCGGCTCTTTTGCACGTCTGTGGAGCGGCCGATGTTCTCGGCCTGGCCGGAGATTTCTTCCGAGGCGGAGGAGAGGCGCTCCACCACGGCCTCCAGGCGGTTGGCAGCCATGAGCAGGCCCTCCTGGCGGGCGCGTATGGCTTCGGCCTTGGCCTCGTTGGCCTGGACCGTCGCTTCCTCCGCCGCGCGGGCCTTGTCCTCGGCCTCCTTGGTCTTGGCGGTTATCTCGGCCATGTTGCGCCGCAGGGTCTCCACCATGGTGTTCAACGATGCCTCAAGCTTGGTGATCTCGTCGCGCCCGACGGCGGTGAGGGCGACGTTCAGATTGCCAGCGGCCACGTCCTCGGCGGCCTTGGTGGCGGCGGTGAGGGGCCGCACGATGCTGCGGAAGATAAGCACGGACAGCGGCAGCACGCCGATGGCCAAGAGGCAGAGCACCACGATGGCGATGAGCCATGTGGCCTTTTGGACCATGGCGGAGATGGCGGCGTCGATGGCGGCCTTCTCGGCGTCGATGCTGTCGATGTAGGCGCCGGTGCCGATCCAGAACTTTGTGCCGGGAATGAGCGTGGCGTAGCTCAGCTTAGGCTGTACGCCCTTGCCCGGCTTGTCGAAGACGTATTCGACAAAGCCGCCGCCCTTCTCGGCCGCGTCGCGCAGGGCCTTGACGAAGGCGACGCCGTTCTTGTCCGCCAGGCCGCCAAGATCCTTGCCCTGGTTTTCGGGCTTGATGGGCATGGAGACGCAGGTCGTGTCTTCATAGATGAAGAAGTACCCGGACTGGTCCGCCTCATAACGGATGGGATAGGTGCCCTGGCGCAAGGCCGCGAGCTGGATGTTCCTGTCCGGCGGCAGGGCCTTGACGGTTTCGCCCAGGGAGACGGCGAGGGAATCCACGGCGAGCTTCAATCGGTCCTTGTCGCCGGTGAGCATCACATCTTGGGTTTGGCGGATGGAGAAACCCTTGAGCTGTTGCAGCTCATAGTAGAAACCGGCGCCGACGATTCCGGCGAAGGCCACGGCGATGGCGATGAGCAAAATGATGCGGGTGCGGATGGTGACGTTGCGCATGGTCCCTCCTCCTGGCGCGTGGCTGGGGGGGCAGCGGGCATCCAGAATGCTAATGGTGCATAAGAATACTATCGGATATGCTGGCCACAAAGCAAGGACGAATGCGAGTATCCGCTTACATTTTTGTGGTCCTCATGTGGCGTCATCCACTGCGTTGATTCGGACTATAGGCGCTGGGAATGCGCGAGGGGCCCGCAGCCGTGCAGAAGGCAGCGTCGGCGCGGCTGCGGTTGCCGGAGGCCGGGCGGAAGGGCGGGGCGTGGGCTTGGCCGACGCCTTTTGGAAAGGATGCGGCGGGTCTAGTTGTCCTGCTGGTAGTCGATGTCGGCGCAGAGGATGCACGAGCGGTTGTCGCGGTCCTTGTAGGAGGCGGAAATGGTGATGCAGCGGTTGCCGGAGGCCAGCGATATGTATGGCTGGGTGGTGAACTTGGGCAGGCCCGCGCGCAGGGGCAGGTAGTATTCCTTCAGCGAATGGTCCGCGCCCACGCGGGCGGGCTCGTAGATGAAGCGCTTGCGCTTGCGTAGCTTGGCCGGGTTGCACACCGTGCCGGAAAGCTGCACGCCCTTGGCGCTCAGCACATACAGGCACTCTATCTGCTCCCATTCGTCGATGAAGCCGGTCAATGCCTGGTCGAGCCCGGTGGAGCCCAGCTCCGAAAGCCGCTCGCACAAGGTGAACACCAGGGCGTCGTGTCTGGCGTACAGCGCCTTCTGCGTGGCGAAGCGCTCCGTGGCGCACACGCGGAATTTCTGCGCCAGGTACTCGATGCGCTCGGTGATGGTTTCGTTGTCGGGCATTTGCCGGGCAGGCTTGCCGAAGTAGAAGCCCTGGAACACGTCGACGCCGACCTCGAGCAGGCGCAGAATGTCTTCCTGGCGCTCCACGCCCTCGGCCAGGGCCAGGGAGCCCAGGCGCGAGGCCATCTGCACGAAGCTCTTGACGACTTCGAGCCGGGTCATGTGCCCGGCCACGCCGGAAACCAGGCTGCGGTCGAGCTTCAGCACATCGGGCCGCAGCAGGGGAATGCGGTCCAGGTTGGAGTGCCCCACGCCCACATCGTCCAGGGCGATCAAAAAGCCGTTTTTGCGGTAATAGCCGACGAAATCAGACAAGGCTTTCGTATCGCGCGCGCGCGACTCCACAATTTCGATGAGCACGTTGTTCGGGTTGACGCCGTACTCCTTCACCACGCGCAGCAAGTAGCCGGAGCGCGCCACGTCGGCGTCGATGGCGTGGCCGTCCACGTTGAGCGACAGGATGAGCCCGCGGTTCTTGGCATGAATGGGGGCAAAGGCCTCCACGGCCTTTTTGCGGCACAGGCGGTCCAACTCCAGCAGGCAGTCTGCCTCGGTGGCCATCTGGAATAGGTCCAGGGGCGGAATGTCCTCGCCGGGGGCCGTGCAGCGGGTCAGCGCCTCAACGCCGAGCAGCGCCTTGCGTTTGATGGAAATCAGAGAGTGGAACGCGGTGCTGATCCATTCGCGTTCGATGATCTCGTGGATCGTGACGGCTTCCGCAGAGTTGTCCATAGTGTGGGCTTCCAGTGAGCAAGACTCGAGCCAGTAACGCAACTATCTTGTTTTGTTTTATTATAATGTTTTCGCCGCCTGCCTTTGTATGAATTATGCACAAAAATGTGGAATTTGCTCAGCTTGTCTATACATAAATGGACAAGCCCGAAAAGACGCTGATACTTGAAAAAAGTGTTGACAGCCAAAAAGTCGGCGAGTAAACACTTTCTCCATGAACCTCTCCTTCGCCAACAATACCTCTTTTTCCTTTAGCCAGTACTGGTATTATTGGTTTAGCTGCGCCTGCGGCCAGGGAGAGGTTTGTTGACGGAGACAGGACGTTAACCAAAGCCTCTTCAGGAAGGGCCGCAGGCGAAAGCCGGCGGCCCTTTTTTAATGTTTTCCGCCGGCTAACGCCACTCAGTTCCGCTTGACGAGACGCAACCAGTCCATCGGAGGACGCCATGCACATCGGAAAAGCAATTCGCCTGGAACGTATTTTCAACCGCGACACCAAACGCACCATCATCGTGCCCATGGACCACGGCACCACGGTCGGCCCCATTCCCGGCATCGTGGACATGCGCGAGGCCGTCGGGGCGGTGGTTGCGGGCGGGGCCAACGCCGTGCTCATGCACAAGGGCCTTGTGCGCTGCGGCCACAGAACCCAGGGCAAAGACATCGGCCTCATCGTCCACCTCTCCGCCAGCACCACCCTCTCTCCCTTCCCCAACGCCAAAACCCTCGTCGGATCTGTTGAAGACGCCATCCGCCTCGGCGCGGACGCCGTGAGCGTGCACGTGAACCTGGGCGACGAGACCGAGGCCAAGATGCTGTCCGACTTCGGCCAGGTGACGAGCACCGCGCAGAGCTGGGGCATTCCCGTTCTGGCCATGGTGTACGCCCGCGGCCCCAAGGTGCGCAGCGAGTTCGACCCCGAGATCGTGGCCCACTGCGCCCGCGTGGGCGTGGAGCTCGGCGCCGACGTGGTCAAGGTGCCCTACACCGGCGACGTGGACACCTTCGGCCATGTGGTGGACTCCTGCTGCGTGCCCGTGGTCATTGCCGGCGGCCCCAAGCTCGACAGCACCCGCGCCTTTTTGCAGATGGTTCACGACTCCATCAGCGCGGGCGGCTCCGGTTTGTCCGTCGGCCGCAACGTGTTCCAGCACAAGAACCCGGCCATTTTGTGCCAGGCGCTCTCCAAGGTCGTGCACGAGGACGTGGAAGTGGAAGAAGCCTTGGAAATGCTCGCGGGCAAGGAATAGACACAATGAAGAAGATCATCTTCAAGGCCGTGCCGTTCCAGAAGGAACTGGTGACCCTGGCCCTCGAATCCGGCGTGGACGCCGTGCTCACCGAACCCGCCAAGGCCGACGCCGTGCGTGCCCTGGGCCGTGTGGAGGTGCTGACCGAGGCCGAGCTGCCCACCTTGCCGCTGGACTCCAAGGCCGACGAGGAAGCCGCCACGGCCAGGCTTGTGGCTGGGCAGCAGGTTTCGCTGGCCAAGGGCTGGGAGATCATCCCGGTGGAGAACATTCTGGCCCAGGCCTCCGGCCTGGGGCTGGAGTGCGAGAGCTTCGACCGGGCCGTGCTGGCGGCCGGCATTCTGGAGCGCGGCGCGGACATGATCGTCGTGCTGCCCGAGGCGGCGGCCGACCTCAAGGCCATCGTGGCCGAACTCAAGCTCTCCCAGGGGCGCATCGACCTGCAGCGGGCCGAGGTGACGGAGATCGTCTCCGCTGGCCTGGGCCACCGCGTCTGCGTGGACACCATCTCCATGCTGAAGCGCGGGCAGGGCATGCTCATTGGCAACTCCAGCGCCTTCACCTTCCTGGTGCACGCGGAAACGGAGTCCAACCCCTATGTGGCCGCCCGGCCTTTCCGCGTCAACGCGGGGGCTGTGCACGCCTACGCCGTGCTCCCCGGCGACAAGACCTGCTACCTGGAGGAGCTTGCCGCCGGGCGCGAGGTGCTCATCGTCGGAGCCGACGGCAAGACCAGCCTCACCGCCGTGGGCCGCGTCAAGGTCGAGGTGCGGCCCATGCTCAAAATCACCGCCAAGGTGCAGACGGCCGACGGCTGCGACGTCACCGGCCAGGTGTTTTTGCAGAACGCGGAAACCATCCGCGTCACCGGCGTGGACGGCAAGCCCATCAGCGTGGTGAACCTGAAGCCCGGCGACGAGATCCTTTGCCGCACCGATGTCGCGGGCCGTCACTTCGGCATGCGCATCTGCGAAGACATCAAGGAGGGCTAGGCGTGAGCGACACCAAAACGCCGGCGCAGGATCTCGGCTCCCTCAGGGCGGAGATCGACCGCCTGGACGACGGCATCCTCGACCTGCTGAACCGCCGCGCCATCATCAGCATCGGCGTGGGCCGGGCCAAGAAGGACTCGCCGGACTCGGTGTTCAAGCCCTTCCGCGAGAAGGAAGTGATGGACCGGCTGGCCAAGCGCAATCCCGGCCCCCTGCCGGACAGCCACCTGCACGCCATCTACCGCGAGATCATGAGCTCCTCGCGCCGGTTGCAGCGCCCGGAGCGCGTGGTCTACCTGGGACCGGAGGGCACCTTCAGCTACTTTGCCGGGCTGGAGTACATGGGCCGCAGCGCGGAGCTGTCGCCCAAGGCCAACTTCGAAGAGATCTTCCGCGCCGTGGCCGACGGCGAGGCCGAACTCGGCGTCATCCCCCTGGAGAATTCGCTTCAGGGCACGGTGGGCCAGGTGGTCGATCTGTTCATGCTCTTCCCGGTTTACGTGCAGGCGGAGCTGTTCTGCCGCATCACCCATTGCCTTATGGGCAAGGCCAAGACCCAGGCCGAGGTGAAGGAGGTGCACTCGCACCCGCAGCCGCTGGACCAGTGTTCCGACTGGCTCAAGAACAATCTGCCCGGCCGCACCCTGGTACCTTCGAGCAGCACGGCGGCCGCGGCGGAGATAGCGGCGGCGCGCGGCCCGGAGGTCGCCACCATCGGGCACATCAGCCTGGCCGAGCGCTACGGGCTCAACATCCTGGCCGCGCACATCGAGGACCTGCCCGACAACTGGACGCGCTTTCTGGTCATCGGCCCGCGCGTGAGCGAGGGCGGCACCCGCGACAAGACCTCGCTGCTCTTCACCGTGCCGGACAAGCCGGGCGCGCTGGCGGGCGTGCTCGAGACCTTCGCGGGCCGGGCCATCAACATCACCAAGCTGGAAAGCCGCCCCCTGCGCGGCGAGAAGTGGAAGTACGTGTTCTTCACCGACCTTGAGTGCGACCTCTCGCGCATGGAGTACGACAGCTTCCTGGCCGATCTGCGCGAGCAGTGCCACACGTTGCGCATCCTTGGCTCGTATCCTTCCGGACCACACCTGAACGCCGGGGGGAGGCAGTAATGCCCAAGGCTGTGGTCCACGTCCAGGCTCCGGCCTCCAAGTCCCTGTCGCACCGCGCGCTCATCGGCGCGGCCTTGGCGAACGGGGAAAGCCGCCTCAGCGGCGTGCTGGAGAGCCAGGACACGGCCCGGACCATGGACTGCCTGACGGCCTGCGGCGCGGGCTTCGTTCGCGCCACGGCTGGCGGGTATGTGGTGACCGGCATGCCAGCCGGGCCAGTGGGCGGTCCAGTGGGCGGTCCAGTGGGCGGTCCAGTGGGCGGTCCAGTGGGCGGTCCCGTGGG
>Ga0209373_10001384_pt1 | contig 28772 bp, 16 predicted proteins | sample Higcelweek5metaG_FD_187173 | JGI IMG/M metagenome (GOLD analysis project Ga0209373, IMG submission 187173) | Freshwater pond sediment microbial communities from the University of Edinburgh, under environmental carbon perturbations - High... | ecosystem: Environmental > Aquatic > Freshwater >... | reverse complement strand
CGATTCCAAATCAGCTTTACTATTACGACTCACAGATGTGCTATCTGGGATGCAATCCGGCATTTGAGAAACTTGTTGGAAAAAAGTCAGGTGACATAACAGGAAAGACAGATGAAGAACTCTGGGGACCAGGCGATCGCGAATTGTATAGTAAAAAAAATCAATTGACAATCGAATCAGGTATGACTCAGGTTTATGAAGAGGAAATAAAAGATCCGGGTGGCAATGACAGGTATTTTGTAATTCAGAAGGCAATTTTCAGGAAAGCTGATGGGAATATTGGTGGTGTTATCGGAACAATGGATGACATAACTGATGTTAAAGCTGCAAAAGTAGCTGCTGAAAATGCAAATAAGGCAAAAAGTCAGTTTCTGGCAAATATGAGTCATGAAATCCGTACACCTCTAAACGGAGTCATTGGCATGAGTGATCTGCTTCTGACTACATCTTTAAGCGGTGAGCAGATGGATTATGCATCAACGATAAAGACAAGTGCAAATGCATTATTGACAGTATTAAATGATATACTTGATTTCTCAAAATTAGAGGTAGATAAAATTGAGCTTGAATCAGTAGGTTTTGATATTCGTAAGGTAGTTGATGATGTAAAGATGATACTCTCGTTTAATGCCCGAAAGAAAAACTTATTGTTTAAAACAATAATTGAACCCCAGATTCCTTCGCTTCTGTATGGAGATTCCGGAAGGGTCAGACAGATTCTTCTTAATCTTGCGGGAAATGCTATTAAATTTACTGATTCCGGATACATTTCTATAAGTATCAAGTTGAAATCTTCTGTAGGCACTCGTGTGTTTCTGCTTGTTGAGATAGAGGATACCGGAATTGGAATTGACGCCAAGGTCCTGCCGAATTTGTTTCATCCATTTACACAGGCTGATCAGTCTTTCAGTCGAAAGTTCGGGGGTTCTGGGCTTGGATTGACAATTTCCAAACGTTTTATTGAAATGATGAACGGATCAATTTCAATTGACAGTACACCTGGAAAGGGATCAAAATTCACATTTACTGCCGGGTTTGATACTGTGTTGCAGACTAAAAATATTCTACAAATAAGTAAGCCTGTTACCGAAAGGTTAACAAATGATATCGTCTCGGATAATAAAACCATTCTTGTAGTTGAAGACAATGAAATCAATACCATAGTGATCTGCAAAATGCTCGAGAAAGAAGGATTGTCTGTAAAAACTGCTGTCGATGGTGAAAAGTGCATAGAAATATTGAAGGTTGATGATTTTGCGATTATTCTTATGGATTTACAAATGCCAAAGATTGATGGATATCAGACTGCTGAAATTATTCGTAAAGGTGGAGCCGGAATTAAAAATGTTGGCATTCCAATTATTGCAGTTACAGCGACCGTCCTTGAAGAAGATCTGGCGCGGTGTTCAGATGTCGGTATCAATGATTACCTTATCAAACCTATTCAACTTGATCAGTTGAGAATGAAAATATCCAGGTATATGTCTTTACCTGATAACGGGCTTTCAAAAGAAACTTTTACAATAGAGGCCAATATCAAACAAAAAAATCTAGAAAATATTTTTAATAAAGAGCAGGCACTGCAGAATATGGCTTTCGATCAGGAATTGTTTAATGAGGCACTGAAACTCTTTATGGAAAAGATGCCGGAATACGTTCATGACCTGAATATTGCGATCGATAAGAAAAATTCTAAGGAAGTTGCTATTGTTGCACACACTTTTAAAAGTGCTGCACGAACGGTTGGCGCAATTGATCTGGGTGAAAAACTCGAGAAAATTGAGTCTGATGGTTATTCCGGGTTGATTGCAAATGATTCAAAAGAAATAATAAGCATTTCTATTAATGAATTTTGTGATTTGGCAGGAAAAACCGGATAAAACCGGTTTTTTACAAATAAAATCAGTCTTTTAATATTTTTTTTTGTTTTTTGGCAGATTCTTTCAAATCTTCACCTAATAATGAAGTATTTTCTATAGTTTTCCAGGATTAAGAGGCTATTGGAAAATGTATCAGTAAAATACTTGTAGTTCTTAGCCTGCTACTTTTTTCATGTTAAATGGAGACGTTTGTTTTGGATACACAGGATGAATTAAATGAACAGATGAAAGTTCGCCTTGAGAAGATTTCTTCACTTCGCAATGCCGGCTATCATCCTTATGCAGAGCGTTTTGAAAGAAATTATCGTTTACATGAAGCTGCAGCGCTGCCTGATGGTACAAAGGGGATCAGAGTTGCAGGTCGTCTTATTTCGTTAAGATATTTCGGAAAACTTGCTTTTGGTCATCTATATGATATTGATGGCAGGATTCAGTTCGCAGTACAGAAGAATAAAATTGGTGATGCAAAGTTCGAAGACCTGAAAAAATTAATTGACATTGGAGATTTTTTAGGTGTCGAAGGTGAATTGATTACAACCAAAACCGGTGAGAAAACAATTGATATCGATTCTTTTACTTTTCTGACAAAAACTCTGCGTTCTCTTCCGGAGAAATTTCATGGAATAGCAGATCCGGAGATTCGTCTGAGAAAGCGCTACCTGGATCTGATCTCAAGTGAAGATTCACGTACACGATTTGTCAAGCGTACAAAGATAATCAGGACTATCCGTAATTATCTTGATGATAACGGATTTACAGAAATAGATACACCTGTATTGACAAATAAGGCTACCGGTGCACTTGCACGTCCGTTCCTGACTCATCACAATGCGCTGGATATCGACATTTTCCTTCGAATTGCACCTGAGACATATCTCAAACGTGCAATTGCAGGCGGTTTCGACAGGGTATATGAATTCGCACGTTCTTTCAGAAATGAAGGTATGGACGCTTCTCATCTGCCTGATTTTACTCTTCTTGAATACTACTGTTCATACTGGAACTATGTTGACAATATGAATTTTACTGAAGCGCTTTTCAAGCATCTTCTAATGGCAGTCAACGGCAGTCTTGATCTTACGTATCAGGGTACGGCCATATCTTTTGATGGTGAATGGCCGAGGTACACATTCCGTGACATACTCATAAAAGACTGCGGTATTGACATAAATCAATTTGAGACTCGCGAGGCACTGCTCAAAGAGATGGACAATAAGGGAATCAGACTTGAGACAGATGTGGAAATAAAAACTGCAGGTCGCGGTACGCTGATCGATCTGCTTTACAAAAAGGTTTCACGTCCGCAGATGGTCAATCCGACTTTTATTACAGGGCATCCTCTTGATCTTTCTCCATTGGCAAGAAAAAATGATCAGAATCCGCTGACTGTCGACCGTTTTCAGCTTGTTGTAAACGGCTGGGAGGTTGTCAATGCCTATTCAGAGCTTGTTGATCCTGTTGATCAGACAGAACGTTTCAGGCAGCAGGCTGAAGCCCGCGCTCATGGTGATAAGGAAACAATGGATGTCGATAATGATTTTCTCCAGTGTATGGAATTCGGCATGCCGCCGATCTCAGGATGGGGAATGGGTATAGACCGCATAATAGCGCTCCTGACAAATGCATCAACTTTACGGGATGTTGTCTTGTTTCCGCTTATGAGGCCTGAATGATTACATGTAAAGGATAATCTGTGGCTTCTTCAATGGAACTTTTTGTAGCTTTAAGGTATCTCAGAGGTAAACGCAAAATCGGGTTTATCTCTCTTATTACCTATATTTCAATAGTGGGTGTGTGTGTCGGCAGTTTTGTACTTGTTGTCGCATTATCAATTGCCAATGGATTCGAGAAAGAGGTCCGGGACAGAATCATCGGTACCTTTGCACATGCAAGTATTCTGAAATACCATAGTGTTCCTATTGAAAATTACGATTCATTACGTCAGGTGATACTTAAGCATCCGCGCGTGCTGGGAGCATCACCGTTTATCTCTGGTAAAGGGGCAATCGAGCATGATAATGTGCAGGAAGGTATCATGCTCAATGGTATTGATGATTCGCTTGATGGAACTGTAACTGACTTGAAAAAGTCAATAAAATACGGGGAAATGAAGCTTGACAGTGTTGAATCAAACCGTAACAGATCATATCCGGGGGTTCTTATCGGGATCGGTCTTGCTGACAAAATGGGTATACGGGAAGGCTCTGAAATTGTTCTTATGAGTCTTGTGAGTGTTGACGGTCAGGATGATCCTGTGCCTAAAATGGCCAGATTCACAGTCTCGGGAATTTTTGAAACCGGCATGTATGAGTATGACCTGAATCTGGTTTACATTTCAATAGAATCAGCCAAGTCGCTGCTCGAATTCAAGGGTGTGGAAGGTATACATGTCAGGACTGATAATGTTTTTCAGGCAGATAAAATCGCAACTGACATCCGTGAATATCTTGGCGGATATCCATATAGAGCAATGGACTGGCAATCACAGAATAAGTCACTCTTTCAATGGATGAAACTTGAGCGGCTGATAATTTTTATTGTCATTTCGTTAATTATGGTTGTTGCAGCTTTCAATATTATTTCATCTCTTATCATGATGATTCTTGAGAAGAGACGTGAAATAGGAATTCTGATGAGTATGGGTGCCAGATCCGGTTCGATTATGCGGATTTTCATATTCAATGGAGTCATAATCGGATTCATAGGATCAACTGTCGGCGTGCTTGCCGGAATGCTTCTATGCTATATTCAATTCAGGTATCATCTGATTCCTTTACCCGGGGACTTGTATTTTATCAATGTTGTTCCTGTGATTTTACGGCCTGTCGATGTGATTTCTGTATATATTGCGGCAAATGTAATATGCTGGGTTGCTACAATTTATCCGGCCTGGAGGGCTGCAAAGCTTCTTCCTGCAGAATCGATCAGGTATGAATAAGTGGTTTACATACAAAAAGGGAATACTGTCATTGACTGTTTACAAGAGGGTGAATCATGGATGAAAAAATGGTCAGTGTCGATAATTTACGTAAAACGTTTACTGATGATGCCGGGAAATTTGACGTAATAAAAGACCTGTCGTTTACTGTAAATCGTGGAGAGATGATTGCACTTGTGGGTATTTCAGGAGCAGGGAAAACAACACTTTTACAGATACTCGGCGGACTTGATTGTTATGATGGCGGCACTGTAACAGTACTTGGAAATAATCTCAGATCCATGAATCCAAAACAGCTTGCAGCTTTTAGAAATCAGCATATTGGTTTTGTCTTCCAGTTTCATCACCTGCTTCCTGACTTTACAGCCCTGGAGAATACAATTATTCCAGGATTGATTGCTGGAAAAAAACGGGGCCTCTGTGAAAAAAAGGGGAAAGAGATTCTTGAGATATTTGGACTGAAGAACAGAACGAGCCATTTTCCTGCGGAACTTTCCGGTGGTGAACGTCAGAGAGTTGCATTAGCCCGCGCTCTTTTTAATGATCCTGCGCTTATACTTGCTGATGAGCCGACTGGAAATTTAGACAAGAAAAACGGCGAGCATCTGCTGGATTACTTTGTAAAAGCAAATGAAACACTTAAACAGACATTTTTGATTGCTACACATAATTCTCAACTCACCAAAGGGTTGAATCGTGTGCTTTTTCTTGAAGACGGTATGATTGTTAATGGAAAAAGCGATATTTCAACTGTGAGCGAGTAGTATTTCTTCGTGGGAAAATTGTATTTTATTTTTGAAACAGTATTTTGCGGCTGATTACTGCACAACAGGGGCATGGGCAGTAAAACAGATTCAGAACTATGTGTGATTAGTATGCCCACTATTTAAAATTATGATCTTAACGAATTATATACACTGACGGTCTTGTGTATAACATGCGGGGTTTTTAATATGATAATGTGTGATGAATGTGGAATGAATCCTGCCAACATACATCTTACTCAAATATCAAACGATGAAACTAATGTTTCACATCTTTGTGATGAGTGTGCGAAGAAAAAAGGAATTAATATTTCTGTAAATGAGGCTGTTTTTGAAGAGGGGCAGCAGCAGGAAATGCAGGTACCTGATAAAATTTGTACAAAATGCGGACTGAAATACTCGGAATTCAAATCAAAAGGTTGGCTTGGGTGTGCACAGTGCTATGCAGCTTTTGAAGGTGAAATTGATGAACTGCTTATCCAGGTGCATGGGTCATCAATTCATAAAGGAAAAAAGTATGCTGGAAATACTATTGCTGCTGCCGGAGTTGAAGTAAGTGGACAGATCAAGAGATTACGGCATGAACTTGCTTCTGCGATTAAAAATGAAGAATTTGAGCAGGCTGCAGTTCTTCGGGATGCAATTTATAATCTCAAGAAGATTGAGGTATGATGAGTGCTGAAGGACAGATAATTTCCGGTGAGAGAATGAGTAAATTACCTGCCTGGTTTGATAATCAGGGAGAAAAGACGGATGTTATTATTTCGACCCGTGTGCGTCTTGCGAGAAACTTGTCGACGCATCGATTTCCGTCTTCTGCATCACCCAATGAACGAAAAAAAGTTTTTGAAGAGGTTACCTCTGTTATTAAAAAAGATAGCAGATTCAAGAATTTTGAGACTGCTAATTTTACTTCTCTCAAGCGGCTTGAACAGCAATTTCTGGTTGAGGAACGTGTTGTCAGTCCGGATATGATGAACTTTGATGGGGAGCGGGGGGTTGTATTTGATCAGTCCCGCAGAATAAATATAATGATAAATGAGGAAGATCATATCCGCATGCAGTGCATGGACTCCGGATTTCAACCATCAGAGGTCTGGGATGTGATTAATAATATTGATGATATTCTCGGTCAGAAATTAAAATTTGCATTTGATATAAAACGTGGATTTCTGACATGTTGCCCCACAAATTCCGGAACTGGCCTCAGGATCTCTTTTCTTATGCATCTTCCTGGACTGATTCTCACAAAAGCTATTGATGCTGTACTTCAGGGTGCAAGCCAGATGGGTATTTCCACAAGAGGCTTTTTCGGAGAGCATTCTGAGGTGCTGGGAAATTTGTTTCAGCTGTCAAATCAGGCAACTATGGGTGCTCATGAGAATGAATTTATAGAAAATACGCAAAAAATCATTAAAGATATTGCAAGCCATGAACTTACAGCACGGGAAAAGGTACTCAGGGAAGCCAGGCTTGAACTGACAGATAAGATTTATCGTGCCTATGGTATTTTATTGCATGCACGGACATTGAGTATTGCAGAGTGTCTCAATTTAACTTCAGCACTTCGTATCGGAATTAATTGCAGTCTGTTTGACTCTCTGTCAATTGAAGAGCTGAATCGTATCACATTATTGTCCATGCCTGCACATATTCAGGTATATTTTGGTTCAAAGATGGATGAGACGGAAATTTCTGTTGCCAGGGCAAATCTCGTAAGAGAATTGCTGACTAAAAGAAAAAGGAAAAGAAGTACTTTACATTCATAGGGTGGAAATTTACAATTATATGATAATTGAATTAACAATTTTTCATCTGATATTTTTAGTAAATGTGTACACCAGAGGAAGAGATTAATGATGAATGGGATGTTTACTGATAGAGTAAAAAAAGTAATGCAGATCGCACGTGAGGAATCTGTGCGGCTGGGTAATGATTATGTCGGAACGGAACACCTGCTTCTTGGGTTGATAAAAGAGGGTGATGGTGTTGCTGTTGCTGTGATGAGAAGTATGGGTGTTGACCTCGATGAACTTACAACAAGTATCGAGAAAACAATCACTTCAACAGGCGGCATGATGACAATAGGGCAGATGCTGCCATTTACTCCACGGGCAAAAAAGGTGCTTGAGATTGCGGCTAATGAAGCACGTTCCATGTCACACAAGTATATCGGAACAGAGCATCTGCTTCTTGCGCTTATGAAAGACACTGAATCTGCTGCCGCCAATGCACTTGCCGCGTCCGGGCTTGAGTACGATCGTGTCAAGGAAGAGATCAGCCGTGTGCTTCGTGGCGGTGAAACCGTCGCAGGTGCTGCTGCTAAAGAAAAAAGCAAAACCCCATTTCTTGATCATTTTGGAAGAGATCTTACTCAGATGGCACGGGAAGGAAAACTTGATCCTGTGATCGGAAGAGAGAAAGAAATTGAACGCGTTGTTCAGATATTAAGCCGCAGAAAGAAAAATAATCCGGTGCTTATCGGTGAACCCGGTATTGGAAAAACAGCTATCGTTGAAGGACTCGCTCAAAAAGTTTTTGAAAAAAGCATTCCACAGGTACTTGAGAATAAGCGTGTAATAAATCTTGATATGGCATCAATGGTTGCCGGAACCAAGTATCGCGGGCAATTCGAGGAACGTCTCAAGGCACTGATGGTAGAGCTTCAGAAAAATGAAAATATTATAATTTTCATTGATGAACTTCACACAATCGTTGGTGCTGGCGGTTCTGAAGGAAGCCTTGACGCATCGAATATTTTCAAACCTGCGTTATCACGAGGTGAAATTCAGTGTATCGGTGCGACTACGCTTGACGAATATAGAAAATATATTGAAAAAGACGGAGCACTCGCGCGTCGTTTTCAAACAATAATGGTTGATCCGCCAAATGTTGTCGAGACAATTCAGATTCTCTCCGGTCTTCGTCATCGTTATGAGGATCATCATAAAGTAACATATACAGACAAGGCAATCGAATCGGCTGTCAAGCTGTCTGAACGTTATATTTCAGACCGCTTTCTGCCGGATAAAGCTATTGATGTCATTGATGAGGCTGGCGCTAAAAAACGGCTTTCCAGTATGGAAATACCATCCGAGATCCGTGACATGGAAAAAGAGATCGCAGATGTTGTGCGTGATAAAGAGAAATCTGTCGAGCAGCAGGAATTTGAACGGGCTGCCAAACTTCGTGACAAACAGGAAAAACTCAAAGGTTTACTTCTTGAGAAAAAGGCTTTATGGCGTAAATCAAAGGCTGAGGAAAGACTGCTTGTTGATGAAGCGACAATTGCAGAAGTTGTAGCTACAATGACAGGTATTCCTTTGAAAAGACTTGCCGAAGAAGAATCAAAGAAAATTTTAAACCTTGAGGATGAATTACGCAAGCGTGTTATTGGTCAGGACCCGGCGCTTGAATCAATTGCCCGCAGCATTCGAAGATCACGCGCAGGGCTTCACAATACAAAGCGTCCGATTGCGTCATTTATTTTTCTTGGACCCACTGGCGTTGGAAAAACTGAACTTGCAAAAACTCTTGCCCAGAGTCTCTTTGATTCTGAAGATGCACTTGTAAGAATTGATATGTCTGAATATATGGAGAAGTTTGCAGTGTCAAGACTTGTCGGTGCCCCTCCGGGATATGTCGGATATGAAGAGGGTGGACAGCTGACAGAAAAGATCAGAAAAAAACCATATTCAGTTATTCTGCTTGACGAAATCGAGAAGGCGCATCCGGATGTTTTCAACATTCTGCTTCAGATCCTTGATGACGGACTCTTGACAGATTCATACGGCCGTCATGTGAATTTCCGTAATACAATAATTATCATGACCTCAAATGCCGGTACTCGTGATGTCAAGAAGACCGGTACCGTAGGATTTGGAAAAGCGACTGTCGGGACTGATTATGAAGCAATGAAATCCAAAGTTATGGATGAACTTAAAAGGATTTTCAATCCTGAATTTATTAATCGTATTGATGAAACCATTGTTTTCTCATCATTGACAAAGAAAGAAATATCACAGATTGTTGATATTCAATTGAAGGACCTGCAGAGCCGTATTGTTGATCGCAGCATTAAACTTGTAATAAGCGACGAGGTCAAGGAGTATGTGGTTGATCAGGGTTTTGATCCGATGCTTGGAGCACGTCCGTTGCGTCGTGCGGTTCAGCGCCTTATTGAGGATGAACTTGCAGAAGAATTTCTTCTGGATAAATTTCATGATGGTGATGTGATCAGCATAAATCTTGAAAAGAACAAAATTGTTTTCGCAAAAGTAGAGCAGGTGAGTTCTGCTGTCTGATTTTGTAAATAACGAAACCAATTGAAACATATTGCCTCGTATCCATACCCGGAGTATGGATGCGGGGCTTTTTATTTGTTTATAACTTTATAGTTGATATAGAATAACCTTTAGTATCCTCATTGCTGGAGAGCAATCAATTCATTTGCGTCGTTATAACGTAAAGACCAAATGTATCGGGTACAATCATCAGGAGTGAATGTGGACAGAATTTTTTGCAGCTGGTTTAATGATAATTATCATTTGTTGACTAATAACGGACTATGGCTCAGAGGTGGAGAAATCAACACTCTTGATGTTGAAGAATTTGACAAGAGAGATTTCAGTGTGATAATTACCAGGCTCTCAACCTATTGGGACACGGCAGATTCATTTACACATAAACTTCTTTATCAGATGATTACTGAGAGTGGTGAAATATATGCAGACCTCGCATACCTGCCTCCGCTTACTGATGCAGATCAGTTTGAGACCGCAGGGGTTCCCTGGATCATCGGGACATCATCAAAACGCGGTGCCGGTTTTTTTGACATAATCGCAATATCCAATTCAATTGTACAGGAAATTGTCAATATTCCTGTCATGCTCAAAAAAAGCGGTATACATCTGCGAAAGAGCGAACGAATGGAAAATGAATCTATGCCGCTTGTGATTCTTGGTGGTGCGAATGCACTTTATACATCAGCGCTCAATACACCTGATCCTGTTGTTGATGGAATATTTGTCGGAGAGGATGCTGAGCTCATACAGAAACTTTTCATTATTGCCCGTACATGTAAACATGAAAAATTATCCAAACGCGAGACTCTTGAGCGGATGGAATCTGTTGATGGATTCTATCAGCCGGATACCCGCAAAAAAACTGTAAAGTTTGTATCAGAGTCAATAAGCTCTAAAAATCTCATGCACAGCGGGCCTGTCATGTATGTCGAGGAGCAGATGGGACGTGGAAATTGCACAATCAGTGAGGGTTGCCCGTGTTTCTGTTCTTTCTGTGCTGAATCATGGGGTAGGAAACCGTATCGTGAAGTGTCAATTGATACAATAAGAGCAGCTGTACCGAAGATAAAAGCATCAATGGGTCTTGAAACACTTGAACTTTACAGTTTTAATTTTAATATGCATCGTAATTTTTATCAGATTTTATCTGAGCTTACGCCAAAAATTGCGTCAATTGGTCTTAAAAGTCAACGATTTGACATGATTGCGCAGGAACCTGAGATAATCAAGTATCTTCATGCAGTAGGGAAGACAAGTATAACCTGCGGGCTTGAGGGAATGTCGGAACGAATAAGAAAGTATCTGCATAAAAGTCTTGATGAGCATGCACTTCAGAACAGTCTTGCTATTCTTCTCCATGCTCCGCTTCGTGAACTTAAAATATTTCTTATTTGCACTGGTAAAGAGACACAGGAAGACTACGATGAGTTCTGTGAGCTGTTGACTCATATTAATGAGCTTATAAGCATGTCCGGAAGAAAACCCCGGATAATATTCTCAATGACTCCGCTTGTCCGTTTTCCGTATACGCCGCTTGAACGCGAGAATGGTGCTGATCCGGCGAAGTGCCGTGAAATAATGCTTCAGACAGAGCGTTATGTACGCTGCCGCGGATTTGAATTCCGTGACAGTGCAGACTCAAATGATTATTATTTGTCGCAGATGCTTGTACGGGCACAGAATCCGCGTGTTGTCAACGCGTTATTCTCAGCTCTTGTACATAGTAAATTTGTCTATTACCGCGAAGTTCCGTCATCGCTTATTCAATCTGTGGAATCGGAATTCAAACGGGCAAGGATTACCCGGGAGGAAGCTCTCTGTGGTTTGACAGATGAAACGATTGAAAATCGTTCTGTTGAAATAAATGTTAAAAACGAATTTTTACAGGCTCGTGGCTTTGATGCTGATGCATTTGAAGATGATGGATATTGTCTCGGTCTTAACGAGATGAAAGGTGAGTGTCACAGTTGCGGAGCATGTGAAAGTGACCAGCAGATTGCAAATATTACCGGTGTTCGCAAGCGTCATATCGTATCACCTGAATTTCTGCGTAAAAAGGTTAAAGACCGTGCAGAATCAATTACAGTCAGTCTTAGGATTATAGTACCTTTTTCAAGTCGCGGTATTCCACGCAAGAACACTGGCATTGCACTTGCACGCGCAATGATGTTATCTGACCCGCGTCTGATTGATCCATTTCATTCATATAAGAGTTCGCTTGTGAATGATACATATGAGAATCCGTGGATTTGCGGTGATGATATCATTAGTCTTGACTTTCACAAATCATCCCGCCCACTTCTTGACGAGCTTCTCGGGGATCAGTTGTTTATTGATAAAGTTAATGAAAAATTTACAAATTGGGGAAAAATCACAGGTATTGCAGAAGACGGCCTGAAATGTACTGAAGTTGTTTTTGATTCGTTATATCCATTCGATGAGAACGGTTATTTCAACAAGCTCAGTATAAAGTATACAAAAAGAAAAGTTGCCGATAATAAACATTCATATGATCTGACAAAAGAAGCATTGAAAAAGAAGATCATTTCATCATGTACAACCACTAAAAATGATAATGGCGTACTTGTTGCAATTGAACCACTTGAAAAGTTCAACTGCAGGGAATTTCTCAGTACTGCATTTGTCGTTACAGATCCTCAGGAAAGGTTCAGGATTGGAATCAGAAGCGTAATCTGATAATTTTTTTGACAATTTGATTAAGTGGGGTCTGTTAATATGCTGAATTTTCTGAGTATAAGAAATAATTTCGAAAAGTCTCAAGTGTGTCCGGAAGAATACCGATATTTAATAATGACAAACCCTGGTAACTCATGCACCTCCCTTGTGTGCCTCTGATTCTTAAGCTTCCCCGCGATAAAGAATCAGAAGAGTGGATGGGTAAGTAACTGTTTTAAAATAAGAACGGGCGTTTTTCAGACGCCCGTTTTTTTATCCTCAAAAAAGAACATCAGATATCTTTCCGCATAGAATTTTCTTGTAGAACCGACTTTGCCTGTTTAAAAAAACGGTTTATAGTAAAAAAAACATTTTTTATTTGATTTATTACTTGTTTGTCTATTAATTTTACTTAAAGAAAATTGATTAATTGATAATATTATATTATTAATTTTCAAACCAGGCATCCGTGACCAAAGAACAAGATCGAATTTCAATTACTATTTATTCGCTGACAAATCTCTAATATTATTATTAGTTAATTGTATTGTTGTAAATAGGCACTGTATTGTTTGTTGAACATTGAATTCTAAAGAAAAAGAATAGATACAGTTATTGTTATAGAATTTTATTGCAAAATTATTTAAGCAGCAGAAAGGAATTTTTTATGCAGAAAAAGCCATCCAGATATCAGGAATTCGGGAGGTCGCTGAAAACAGCAATTTTGTTGATTCCGGTTTGTATTGTTACCCTTTTTGCTCAAAGCAGCTGGCTGCCATTTGCACAGGGACAATCTATTCAGGCTGTTGCCGCAGGTGCATTAGACAATCTTCCCAGACCAGCTATGACAATTTCGGATAGCGGAAGTCTTGGTGTTGAAATTGATTACAAGTTTCCCGGTGGATTACTTCTTGAGAAAGAAGAAAATGGAGAAAACTTTCAATTGTTGCGTATTGATGAATTCAATACACTTAACAATCCAGGAAAACCTGCACTTCCGGCAAGAAGTTTTACAGTAATGGTTCCCGATGGAATGAGTCCGGTAATAAAAATAATTGACAATGAAACAATGTCTTATTCAGGATACAGAATATTACCTGCACGTAAATTGGCACCCGATAAAGTCGGCGCACCTGAACCTGCTTTTGAAATTGATAATCAAACTTATAACAGCAGTGAATTATATCCTTCATCTGCAGTTTCAATCACCGGTATATCAAAATATCGGGGGAAAAAACTGGCTAAAATTCAGATCTCTCCGGTACAGTATAATCCAGCACGTGGAATATTGAATGTGTATTCACGAATACATTTTAAAGTTGAATTTGAAAAAAACAATGAAACCGCTGTTCAGACAAATCCTTTATCGCTATATCATGCAGAAATTCTTTCAGGTATTGCCGGTAACCCGAAGGTATTTACAAAAGATATGAAACTTGACGCAAGTGCAACATCTCTTTCGCAATTGCGCGGTGGTTACCTTATTATAACTGTTCCAGCCTATGCTGCTGCAGCTGATACGCTTGCAAAGTGGAAGAGGCAGATGGGCTATACTGTCTCAGTTATTTCTCAGACAGGATGGACAACAGCTATGATCCGCGATTCCATTCATAACCGCTATCTGACTGCTGCATCCCTGGAATTCTGCGCTATTATCGGAGATCATCCTGACGTTCCATCATTGTCAAGTTCACTTGATGCCACTCATGTGACAGATCTTTATTATGCCTGTATGGATGGATCATCTGACTTTACTCCAGATATCGGAATCGGCCGTTTATCAGTATCAAGTGCAAATGAGGCATTGATTGTTGTAAAGAAAAGCGTTGACTATGAGCGTAATCCAATAACTGATCCGCAATACTACTCGACTGCATTAGCCGCTGCTTATTTTCAGCATGCATCCAATGGATACGCTGAGCGTCGTTTTGCTCAGACATCATGGGAAATTGAGCAGTATTTAAAAAATCATCAGGGATATTCTGTTGACAGGGAATTTTATACTGAATCAACAGTTTCGCCCACACACTGGAACAATGGTTACTACAGCTCAGGAGAGCTTATTCCCACAGAACTTCAGCGTCCAAACTATGCCTGGGATGGTGATGCTGCAGGGATTTCGGCATCAATAAACAGCGGCAGATTTCTCGTCTCTCACCGTGATCACGGTGATGTGGGATTATGGGGTGATCCATATTATACTTCGTCAAATGTGAGCAGTCTTACAAATGGAAATAAGCTTCCTGTTGTACTTTCGATAAATTGTCTGACCGGAAAATTTGACTACTCAACACCGTGCTTCTCTGAGGTATTTTTGCGTCATCCAACCGGGGGAGCTGTTGGGGTTGTGTGCGCAACCGAGGTCAGTTATTCAGGACAGAATGATGCAATGGCAGAAGGGATAATTGATGCAATCTGGCCAAATCCCGGTCTTGTACCGATTTTTCCTCATAATACAAATCCTTCTGTCACACCTCATGAACCGATTTACCAGATGGGACTTGCACTGAATCAGGGAAAGATCCGAATGTCTCAAACCTGGAATAACGGTACAGCTCCTTTTAATTATGAGACTTATTCTTATGAACTGTTCCATTTTCTCGGAGATCCGTCATTGCAGATATGGACTGCATTACCGGCAGCAGTCAGTATTACATCTCCTTCAGTACTCATGATTGGACAGACAACTTATACAATTTCCGCAGCAACTTGCGCAGATGGTGTTGCAACACTCAGTTTTGAAGGAAATATAATCGGAAAGTGCAATCTGACAAATGGGGCAGGGGTTATAACATTAACTTCACTTCCAATGACTACCGGGAAAGCCGTTCTTACTATAACTGCTCATAATTTCAGACCATTACAACGTGAAATTGATGTCATACCTCCGGGCGATGCAATATTTGCAAGTACTCCTGCTGCCGGAACAGTCTTTGATATAGGAGAGACAATTAATGTAACATGGCAGACTTTCGGCAGCATTCCCAATGTTCGCATTGAATTCAGCAGTAATAATGGAAGCACATTTACAGTGCTTGCGTCGTCAATGGCAAATGTAAATGCTTATTCGTTTACAGCTCCTTCGGTGGAAGCAGATTCCTGTATTGTCAGGATCAGTTCAGCAGTCAGCACTCCGGCAGGATCAACAGCTAAATTTGCAATTCATAATGTAAGTACCATTTCAGGTACTGTTGCAGGTAACGTCATATCTAAGGTCTGGTATTCGGGACCAATGGCCGGAAACGTTTTGACCAGTACATCCGGCGCTTATTCAATAGTACGCCTGCTTCCGGGAGACTATACTCTCTATGCCCAGAATGGTTCATATCTATCGTCAACACAAATCGTAACAGTTCCATCAGACAAAATTGTCAATTTCACCATAAACTATCCGAATATAGCATTATCCCCGAATATTCTTAATGTAAACCTTACGGCCGGCGGGGTTGACACTGTTGATATAGTGGTGACAAATTCTGGAAATGCCGCATTGAATTACACTGTCGGCGGGGCAGATGTAAACCAAGTGTCTGCAATGGAACAATATGATCAAAGTCATTTTGTTGAGATTCCTCATGGTATGCCCGATACCCGTACAGGAAAATCAGTAACTGACAATTCAGGCGGGCCTGATATTTTTGGATATATCTGGAGTGATTCTGACGATCCGGACGGACCGCAGTTTGTCTGGAATGATATCAGTACAACCGGTACTGTTGTTTCTGGTGCAACAGGGTGCGGGGACTGTTATGGTCAGGTCTCACTTTCATGGCCTGTTAAATTTTATGGCAATGAATACAGTACCGCCTGGGTGACAACAAAAGGTTTTATTTCGTTAAGCAGCGGGACTTATGCATACACTAACTATTCGCTTCCCAGCACATCTGCTCCTGCAGCTGTTTTATGTGCATTCTGGGATGATCTGAGTACTGCATCAAATGGTGCAGTTTATTTTCAGCAGACTGCAGGTGCTGTAACTTTTCAGTGGAATAATATACACTTTTATGGCAGCAGCGGTAATATGTTTACTTTTCAGATTGTAATAAGTAAACAGGGCACGATACATTATTACTATAATCAGATGAGTGGTTCAACTACCGGGGCTACAGTAGGTATTCAAAACACTGCGCGCAATGATGGTTTTACAATTGCATATAATACTGCTTATCTCAAAAATTCTTTCGCCATCCGGATTGCAGAAAACCCCAAATGGCTTAAACTTGCGAAAAACAGTGGAATCGTTCAGCCACACAGCAGTGATACAGTGGGTGTTATTTTTAATGCTTCTGAAATGGATATTGGTGAATATGCTGATTCATTGACATTTTCACATAATTCACCATCAGCTGCCTCTTCATTATTTGTACCTTGTATACTTAATGTCACATCGACACGTCTAAGGTTTTCAGGAATTACAAGTGCAGGTAATTCAGTGAGCAATACTAATGTATCAGAGAATTTTATCATGAAGAAAACTGTTATTGGCAGTGTGTCAAGTGGAATTGCCAGAGGCAGTCAGTATACTGTCATTCTGGAGTAAATATCCAATAAAACAAGTGTTTACTTTTAAGAGTTGTATACAGTGGAAATAATTTTAATTAAAAGGGAAATATTATGAATAGCAGAAAAAAAATATTTTTAATGGCAATATGCACACTACTTTCAGTATGGAGTCTGCTTGTGGCCCAGAACAGCAGTAATATTACACTGCGGGGCCAGATACTTGATATAAACGGAGAAATCCTGGGTGCAGAATCAACTGAAATTGTAAATGTGATTGTAAAACTTTTTGATGCAGAAAACAGTGGCAATGTGCGGTATACTGAAAGCTTTTCAGAAGAAAACTCACAGGGGATCGCTGTTGATTTCGGACGTCTTGAAATTCAACTTGGAAGCGGAACCAGTATTGACACTCTTACAAATGTACTTGCGGTGCATAAAAACCTGTGGGTCGAAATGACTGTCAATGGGAATATACTGACCAGAACTCCACTTTGTGCATCACCGTTTGTTTTAACCGGTAATTCACAGATTAATACCGCTTCGAAAGCAGTGGACAGGTAATTTTTGGTAAAGTAAACACTACAAAACAGATAAAATAAGAATAGAGGAAAAATAAATGAAGAAAATATTTGGTATGATTTCAGTTGTATTTACAATACTGCTATCTATTGTAAACATACAGGCGCAGACTCCGGATTTTACTGACAATCACGGGGATGGATCACTGAGCGGCTGGACAAGCCAGGGTAGCCGCACCTGGAGTGAGGCCGGCGGATTTGCTTTACCTCAGAATAATACCGCAAATACCGGGTTTCTTATTTGTAATTACAATGCAAGTGCTGACGGGGTTATTGAAACAGACATAAAAGCTGATCAATGGAATGGACATTCCGGTGGTATTGTTCTTCGATGGACGTCTGCACAGTCCTATTATTTCGTAACAGTAAAGCCAGGCAATCAGTGGGATAATTATATAAAATTCTGTAAAAATTCAATGAATCCTGAAAATGGAACCACCGTTGCTTCCGGTTTTGTAATGAATACCGCATTTACTTTACGAATTGAAATCAGTGGCCCGTTGTTTAAATTTTATATTGACGGAGTACTGAAAGGGCAGATTACTGATGCAGCGAATTTATCAGGAAAATTCGGATACGCTTATGGTACAGCATGGAATCAGTATGTAAGTTTTTCAGAAACAAGGTGGTGGAATGCTTCTCTGCCGCAATATCTTCTTACTGTCAGCAAATCCGGAAACGGCAATGTTACACCTCAATCAGGAAATTATCAATCAGGCACTGAAGTTGAAATAACAGCCCAACCATCTGAGGGCTCTGTATTCAGTCACTGGAGCGGAGATTTGAGTGGGATGGTAAATCCGGCAATAGTGACAATGAATTCGGCAAAAAGTGTAGTTGCACATTTTGTTCAGATTACTCATGTGTTGACAACGACAGTTTCCGGTAATGGCACTGTTTCTCCTGGCAGCGGCGAGTATCCTCATGGAACAGCGGTTTCAATTACTGCAATAGCTGATAATGGCTCGGTATTCAGCCACTGGAGCGGAGATTTGTCTGGTTCTGTAAACCCGGAATCAGTTGTCATGAACTCTGCGAAATCGGTTACAGCTCATTTTACAGAACAACTCTGTACATTGACAGTGATTGCCGGCAGCAATGGTTCTGTTACACCTCAGGACACAGTTGTCCCGATCGGCAGCTCTGTTACCGTTACAGCAACAGGAAATGCGGGTTTTATTTTTGATCATTGGACCGGTGGCGTAAGCGGGATTCAGAATCCGCTTGTAATAGTAATGAATTCAAATAAAGAAATAACTGCGCTTTTTAAAGCTGATGCACCGCAGAACTATACTCTTGTAACCAGTGTTGCAGGCAATGGATCTGTTGCGCCTGAATCCGGAACATTTACTGCAGGCTCTTCAGTAATTCTTACTGCGACTGCGGAAAGCGGCTGGATATTTGATCATTGGGAGGGAAGTTTACAAGGTGCAAAAAACCCTGATACTCTTATTGTAAATTCAAATAAAAATATTAAAGCTGTTTTTAAGCTGGATGTTCCAATTGTTTCAAATTGTAAAAAAATCGCAATTACAGCTGAATTATTTGATGTAAACGGAGTACCTGTCGGAAGCGGTACACCTGACACAGTTGACATTGTGGTTAAACTTGCAGATGCTCAGGCTGGTGGTAACATTCTTTATACTGAAAACTTTGAATCTGCAGATGGTCATGGAATCGTAGTTGATAATGGATATATGGTTGCACGTATGGGAGAGGGAACAGCGACAGGAAATCTGTCTTTGGTTATTGCAGAAAACAATAATCTCTGGATTGAAATAAGCATTGGCAGTGAAGTACTTCCACGGAGTCCTCTAACAGCATCAGCATATAGTTTAAAATAGTATATTTTGTAAATAACTCCTCTCTGGAAATGAGAGGAGTATTTTTCAAATACTGAAAGAGTTCAAATTCTGACACAATAAATCTGCATAAAGAATTATTTTATCAGTTTTAAATTGTCAGTCAAGACATGAGTTTTATTGTTTGTAGCTGTACCAGATAAAAAACTGTCATAATGAAGTATTGCAATATTATTATCCGCAATAATGAATTGTCTCCCCTGTCAGAATTTATTTTACCAATGTATTTATAAAAAATCAGGATTTTTATTATCCGGATGATTTAGCTATTAAATAAGTTTCTTTTTTTAAGCTTATCAGGCAGGGCAGGATTTTCAATGGACTTTAGAAATTTCTTAACAGTAACCCGTTTTACTATTCAGGATGAACTTCATAACCGCAGTTTCTACGTTTTTACCGCTGTTGCAATTCTTTTTGTGCTGCTTTTACGAGGATGTTTCGGCAGCAATATGAATGTTAATGGTCAGGCTCTGAATTCAACTACCATTGGTTATTACACGTCAATTGTCGCTTTTAATATCATTGCAGCAGCAGGTGCGCTTATCGGAGTACTTTTAGCAATGAGGTTGATCAGAAGAGATCGCGATGATGGAATGGCGGCAACAGTACTTGCAAAACCTGTCAAACGCATAGATTATATGGCTGGAAAAGTTGCCGGAGTATGGATTTTATCCTACATTTTCACTCTTATTCTGCATATCACTGTGTACATTATAATGCTTGTTCATACTGGCGGAAGAATTCCATTTTTCTTTCCAGCGTCATTGATTACATCAATGAATGTACTTTTTGCTGTTATTATGGTAATGTTTTTTGCAACAATGCTTCCTGATGTCATGGCTGCACTTGTAACTATCGGTATTGCGGCAATAAGTCTTGGAACAGATTCAATAGCTGCATTATCAAAGAATATTTCCATTGAGTCATCATCAAATTCCATCTGGCATTATATCAGCATTGCCTGGCCGAAACTTGCGGCATTGCAGTTTTATTCGACAACTCTTATTAAGGAAACTGCGTTTCAATCGTCAAATGTCATTCATCCGGTATTTAATGTTCTTATATATTGCATTATTGGCGGCGCATTGCTTTTCTGGAAGTTTTCAAGGGAAGAACTGCAGTAGTCAATAACAACTATACCAGGTAATTATATTTATTTACATAATGATAGTAAAAACAATCCTCCAAAAACCACTGTCGTCTCTTGTGTAAATATTACCGAATATTATACAATCGTAAAATGTGCAGTAAGCCCCGGCAGATCAACACTTGTAACTTTTAAAAGAATTTCCTGATTAGGAGACAATGTGGTTTGCGAGCTGATTCTTGTCTCCAGTGCAATCTCTGGAATTAACACAATCGAAAATCTCTCCCTGATTTCAACCGCTATGCCTTTTCCCTGCCAATCGGGGTTTTGAAGCAGGTACACTAATGTCCAGTGAAGATTTGACTGCCTTTCAAGGTTTTGCGCACTGCCGACCACTGCGGCAGATAATCCTATACGGTTCATTATTTCTTGATTGTCAAGAGGTGGAGTATTCCCGATAAACGCATGTATCTGCTGATGCGCAACTAAATCAATATAGCGTCGTAATGGGCTTGTAGCGCGGCTGTATGCCTTGACGCCAAGACCCGCATGCTGATCAGGGGAGCTTTTTACCTCACTTGGTTTCAGTTTCCTGCGGTAACAGAACATTCCCGCACAATCAGCTGGATTTTCAATTGTTTCAGGAATAGGCTGCGTTGTAAATGGAAATGGAATCTTATTATCAATAGCAAATCTCGCAGCCGCTTCACCTGCCATAAGCATAGCATCTGTCACCATGTCTTTTGAGTTCATTTCAGGGAGCTGTTTTATAGATACTTTTCCATTTTCCACCCGAATTCTGACTTCAGGGAATGAAAGAAAAATTGCATTTTGAGATTTCCTGAAATTACGGTATTTCCGGGTCATCTGGAAAATTTCATCGAATGGTGATGAAATTATTGTATCACGAACTTGTGTATATGTCAATCGTGTGACTTTTACTCTGGAAAGAACTGCTTCGTACTTGTCAATAGATCCGTCATCTTTGAGTGTTATGCCGAATGAAAGCGCAGGTGATACTTCCTGCAAACCAAGTCCAAGCATCTGTGTAATGTCTGATGGAAGCATTGAAACTGTTTTCTCAGGCAGATAAATTGTCGTCGCGTGATTACGGGCGTGCATGTCAAGGGCGCCCGATGGTTTGACAACAGAGGCTACGTCCGCAACGTGAATCCAGAGCTTGCCGTTATCAAAACTTATTGCATCATCAGGATCCTGATTTCCCTCATCGTCAATTGCAAATGCCTGAAGATGCGTCAAGTCAACTCTTTTTTCATCAGATATTTCCTCAATTTCCGGATAATTTACATTTAGAGTAAATCCAAGCCGCCGGATATATGGATTTACAGTATAATCCCATACCCCAAGCCGCAGAAGAAGCTCATGAGCCTGAATGGGCGTTTCCTGCAGTCCAAGTTCTTTCAGAATTTTACTTGTTGATGTTTTTCCTGATGCAAAATCCTCAAGTGGTAAAAGTCTCTCTTTATCCTCATCGGCTGCCTTGCCTTGTTTAATGCGTTCGATGAAACAGTGCCAGGCATCTTTTTCAGCAGCTTTAAATTTACGGTCCTGCAATGTTTTTTCGTAATCATCCTTTGGCCGTAAAGTAATACTGTCCGGTGTTCCTGTTATGTATAATCCATCCTGTAAAAGTTTTATCACTGCCCAGGCACTGACAGGTGTAAATGATCCGTAAATCAGTTCGGCTATCAGATCAAGTGTGGTTGTTTCTCCGCTGAGCATTTCGCAGGCAGCTTCAATCTCACCGTCTATCTTATTGTCAAGATCAGCAAGGTTCGATACCGGGCCGCTATGAAGCAGAATGATATCTTTATCCCGGACAGATACATTTTTTCTGCCTGGGAGTTCAATTTCTATTTTCTGGCCGATTTCAAGAACCCTTGCAGGGCCCGATTTGTACAAAACAAGGCTGTTTTTCTGAAGTGCACGAGCTGATTCTGAAGTCATTTGATTGTAAACCACTATTATTTGTAATTAAATGTTTAAAAAATATTTTGTTGTCAGAGGCCTTTTCCGAATTACCTTTTTTATTAATTATTTGCGATACTGTCTGCGTATTGTTTTCATCTCATTATAAATTTTAAGATAATTATATCTTCTTGTTGAGTCTATTTCGCCATTGTCAATCTGTTCCTGCACATGGCAGCCAGGTTCTCCATCATGAATGCAGTTATTGAATCTGCATTTACCGACACATGCTGCAATTTCAGGGAAACATGCAACAACATTTTCCTCAGGCACAGTAGGAATGTCAATGAATGACAGTCCGGGTGTATCCGCAATATAACTTCCTGATGTAAACGGGTGAAGAACAATATTTGTTGTTGTGTGTGTACCACGTCCGTCCCCTTGTGAAACCTCGCCGATTCTGAAATGAATATCAGGGAAAATTTTTGATAGTAAAGTGCTTTTCCCGACACCTGACAAACCGGTAAATGCACTGATTCCATTGGAACAGGCTGATGCAAGTGATTCAATACCGTCACCTGTCAGCGCTGATGTGGAAAGCACCTGATAACCGCACTTTTTGTAGATATCAATAAAATGATCAAGCTCGGTTATGTCCTCACTGTCAAGAGTGTCGATTTTATTGAACACTAAAACAGGTGTTATTCCGTAAGCTTCCGCAGAAAAAAACATTCTGTCAAGAGCTTCAAGATCAAGTGCGGGTTTGTATCTGCTTGCGATAAGAAATATTTGTGTGAGATTTGCAAGTGCCGGCCGCCGGATAAAACTTGATCGTTCTTCAATTTTTGAAATAATTCCAATGGGAGGATCAATACTTGTAATTGATATCTGCACAAAATCGCCGACGCAGACCCTTGCCCTGACTTTTTTAAGCGCTCCCGTGGTTCCGCCGCGAATCACTCCTTGTTCTGTATCAACAAGAAAGTAATTTTTCTGTTCCTCAATTACTCTGCCGCTTATTAGAGCCGCTTCAGACTGAACTGATGCAATATTCTTTTTCATAAACAATGTTCCAATAAGAATTGAAAATGATCATTAGCAAACTTTAAAACTGATGAAACAGAAAAAAATTCCAAGAAAAGGCAATGTCTGCAGGCAATAAATGTATATGTTTACATTGCATATAATTTCTCAATATCATCTTTATCACTGTTCACATACTTATATAATAATCCTTTAATATATTCCAGATTACAATTTAATATATGGGTATCCTGATCGGCTGTTTTTATATTACATACAAAGGCTCATTATAGTATGTATTTATTATTTCTGGAAATTATAAGTTGATGCTCGGAAAGTCTTTTTTAATGGTTGTGAGATCTGAATAATAATTGGAAGTTCTTCCGGTTGAATCTTATTTAATTACGAACCTGTTTTAAATATTGATTGATATAAAGAAAAAACAATAAAGGGCAGATTTAATGAAAAAAGTATATTTTGACCTCATTTCAGGAGCCAGCGGTGATATGCTGCTGGCATCACTTATTGATCTTGGTGTACCTGTTGATTTTCTTAATAAGCAATATGCCCGCATGCCCCTTGAGCAGATTACTCTTGAGGCAAAAAAAGTTGAGCGCAGCGGCATTCAATGCACACTGATTGATCCGAAATCTGAGAGCTCAAATGAATACCGTCATTTACATAAGATAGTTGACATAATAAAAGCCGGCGGATTTAGTATACAGGTATTCAACAGCTGCGAGAAGGTACTGGATGCAATCGCTACAGCTGAGGCAGCAGTTCACGGTGTTGATAAGCATCACATTCACTTCCACGAAATCGGTGCGGTTGATACAATTCTTGACATAGTAGGAGTATGCTGCGCGCTTGAATACCTTGGAGTTGAAAAGGTTGAGTTTTCGACTATCATTGACGGGCACGGGACAATAAATTCGGCCCATGGAGTGATACCGGTTCCTGTTCCTGCAACAGCATGTCTGATTAAAGGTTTTGATCTTAAAATTATAGATATCCCGACTGAACTTCTGACCCCGACAGGGGCTGCACTTTTAGTAACACTTGGAACTCAGGTTAAAAATATGAATGGCAGAGTCACAGCTGTCGGTTATAGTTGTGGTAATAAGGTGTTCGATAATCATCCAAATGTTCTTCGCAGTTTTCTTCTTGATGATTCTTCTGTCGGTTTAAACAATGATAAAGTCTGTGTACTGGAAACTGATATGGATCATATCAGCGGTGAAGTGATGGGGCATGTGGCCGGTTTACTCTTTGAAAAAGGGGCGCTTGATGTCTCCTGGGAGTCTATTTTTATGAAAAAGGGGAGACCTGCCTATAGACTCACAGTTATTTCAAATCCTGAAACGTCTCAGTTACTTGCGGATCTGATAATTATAAATACAAGAACACTTGGTGTAAGAATTCAAAATGTTGACCGTGTTGTTGCATCTCGCAGCTCATCACAGGTGAATTTTTTGGAGCATGATCTTACGGAAAAAAAGTGTGAATACAATGGATATAGCTTTTCAAAGCTTGAATATGATGCACTTAGTGCACTTTCAAGGGAACGTCAAATACCGCTGCTTGAGCTGTCAGAGATGTATATCAGGCAGAAATCGCATTGATAATTTATGATGTTATTGTTTGTAAAAATTAATTTTTTATAAAGTCCTGCTTATATTCTTGAATTTTAAACCAAGCTTGTATTATTTTATCGAGTCATTTTCATTAATCGTCAGAAATGATTTTGTTCACAAGATTGAATTGAAGTGAATAGCGGTTTGAATTGTTTCAGGCAAATAGAATTGAAAACTTTACTAATATAAACTGTCTTCAGGAGGAAATAATGCGTCGTTTGTTTACATCAGAAAGCGTTTCCCAGGGTCATCCGGATAAAGTCTGTGATCAGATCTCTGATTCTATCCTTGATGCAATGCTTGCACAGGATCCAAATTCCCGTGTTGCCTGCGAAACTTTGGCGACCACAGGACTTGTTGTTGTTGCCGGCGAAATCACCAGTAAAGCAGTTGTTGATTTTCAGCAGGTTGTCCGCAATACAATCCGTGAAATTGGTTACACAGATCCGGCTCTTGGTTTTGAAGCTGACAGCTGTGGTGTTATGATCTCTGTTCATCAGCAGTCACCTGATATTTCTCAGGGAGTTACTGAAGGTCAGGGACTTCATGAAGAGCAGGGTGCAGGCGATCAGGGTATAATGTTTGGTTATGCATGTAATGAAACACCGACCTATATGCCGACAGCAATCTACTATGCACACAGACTTGTAGAAGAGCTGACTGCTGCACGTGAAAACAACAGCATTAAATATCTCAGACCTGATGCAAAGTCACAGGTAACTGTTGAATATGATGGTCTTACTCCGGTTAGAGTTGACACAGTGGTTATTTCCACACAGCATTCTCCTGATGTTACTCACGAACAGATCTGTAAAGATATGATTGAGAAAGTGATTAAAAAAGTCATTCCTGCAAAATTTCTTGATAGTAAAACAATTTATCATATCAATCCGACAGGACGTTTTGTAATTGGTGGTCCGCATGGTGACAGCGGATTGACTGGTAGAAAAATTATTGTTGATACATACGGCGGGTATGGAGCACACGGCGGTGGTGCTTTCTCAGGCAAGGATCCGTCAAAAGTTGACAGAAGTGCAGCATATGCAGCACGCTGGGTTGCAAAAAATATAGTTGCAGCAGGTCTTGCATCACATTGTAATATTCAGTTGTCATATGCAATCGGTGTTGCAAAACCTATCTCTGTTCATGTTGACACATACGGAACCGGAAAAATTTCTGAAGAGAAAATGCTTGAAATTATAAATAAGCTTTTTGACCTTCGTCCGTCTGCGATCATCAAGGCACTTGATCTCAAGCGTCCGATTTATCGTGAATCAGCACGCAATGGTCACTTTGGCCGTGAGCTTCCTAACTTTCTGTGGGAAAAGCTCAATATGGTTGATGCAATTAAAAAAGAGGCTGGTATTTAATTCAGTCAACTTTTTATCTGCAGCATGATTTTAAGGTGATAGATTTGAACAAAATCAGGGGATACATTCTTTGTAGATGATAAGTCTGTAATGGGAATGTGTCCCCTTTTATTTTTAATCAAAGCCAATAAAACAATGATGGAAAATATAATGAATGGATTTAACAGCAGAATATCGCATGATCATGCTGTGGCTATATCAAAGAATACCTGTATTTTTTCCATTTCTGCTTTGAATCGATCTTTTAGTTCGTCAATATCTTTTGGCTCAAGCTTCAATATATAGTAAACTGACGGATCGAGTGCCGGCGGTGAATATAACCCAATGTTCAAGTTAAATTGGTAGCAGAGCCAGTCGGATAAATGACAAAGTGCAACAATATCCTGATTTTGAGTAACAACCGATGGCGTATGATGATAAATAAGTGGAAGCTGAAGTTCTGATGGAAGCCCCCATGAATCAGTCAGCCACTGCGCTACCTGAGTGTGATTGTACCCCAGTGTTTCATTCTCTGCATCAATCATTGCAATTTTCCTGTTTTTTGCTGCTTTAAGTGCATTATGGAAATCTTCATGAAGGTATTGTTCCATTACAACTTTACCAATATCATGCAGCAATCCGGCGCAAAAAGCCTCTTCAGGATCAAACATTATAAACTTTCTTATGCGCGATGCAAGAAATTTGGCAATCATCCCACATCCAAGCGAGTGAAGCCAGAATGCTTTTCTATCAAATAGCGCTGCAGTGCGTTTGTTTTCAGGAAACATGTCAAAGACAGTCAGGCTTAATACCATTGTGTGAAGTACTTTAAGTCCTAATATGACAACTGCACTGTTTATATTAGTTATGCTCTTTGGAATTCCATAGAACGCACTGTTTGCAAGCCTGAGTACTTTTGCGCTCAGGGAGAGATCCTGTCCGATAACAAACGCAGCATCACCGGATGATGTCAGCGGGTCATGGATAATTTTTATCAGACGGGATGCTATCTGTGGAAGCGTAGGAAGGTTAGCTATATGCTGGATTTTATCTTTAAACAGTTCTGTCGGTTCCATGAATTCCCCGGTTGTGTTATAATCTAAAATTATATAGATCAATTTAACTTTTTTAAAGGTAAATATTATATATCTGTCATTAGTTATGTTGTTTTATAAGTATTTAAATTTATAAACATCTTTGATGTTTGCATGCCCCCCTTAGATAAGTTATTTTCAGTATAGATAAGTGTTTATCAGAATTTAAAATTAAAATATTTTGTTCTGGATTATTTATCCGGCAATGATGAATTTTACATGATTGGCATAATATAGCCAGGCGTGCAGCGGATAGATATATGTAAATATGCAATGGGGGGATTTTAGCTATGAGATTACACTTTGCGAAATATACAATTATGAATAAGATCAATTTTTACATAAAATTATTATTTGTATCATGCATTTTATCGGGTTCTGTTTCTTTTGCTGAGAATAATCCATCAATAAATAAAGATGGACATGCAGGATTAGTGTCTGCATATACTGCAAAAAGTCTTGGAAAATTCCGTCTTGCAGTTACATCTTATGGCGATTTTTCATATGATAAAGACTTTATCAAGCGAGTCTTATTGCCCGATACTTTTGCTGGAGACGTTGATACTTTGTATCCAGTCGGAACTGTCATGACACTCAGGCCCAATATTGCTTTTGGAATTACAGACTATCTTGATGTTGGTGTTTCACTTCCTGTATACTTTGATATTATGGAAGGATTTTCACCTCAGGGCGGGGTTGGAGATTTAAAGCTTTCCTGGCAATTCAGGATTCCAGGCAAAAAAGACCGGCTAAGTGATTTTGCACTGCTTGCTGCAATGACTGTTCCGACCGGCGCAAAATCAAATGGCTATTTTTCACGTTCAACGCTTTATATTAAGAATTCTGATTCTCTCATGAATTATACATCTTATTATTCTTCAAAAAGTATTGATTTTGATATTGAAGCATTATGGAGGCTGAATCTCCACTGGTTTGGTCTATATCTCAATTCAGGATGCATTATTCCAGCCAGTTCAATCATTGATAATATGCTCATTCTTCGCGGAGCAATTGAAATCAAGCCTAAATCGAATTTTTCCATTTTCACAGAAATTAATTCAGAGACACGTTTTAAAAATCTAAGTAATGGATTCAGGTTTAAAAAAGACCCGATCTGGCTTGTTCCAGGAATTTCAATAACAACCGACAAT
>Ga0209373_10001383_pt1 | contig 28782 bp, 17 predicted proteins | sample Higcelweek5metaG_FD_187173 | JGI IMG/M metagenome (GOLD analysis project Ga0209373, IMG submission 187173) | Freshwater pond sediment microbial communities from the University of Edinburgh, under environmental carbon perturbations - High... | ecosystem: Environmental > Aquatic > Freshwater >... | reverse complement strand
CAGTGTTCGTCACTGAGCATCAATCGGGGCATTGCAAACCTGCAGGGTTGTCGGTGTAGGAACCTCAATTCTGCGGGTTTACTCTTCTTCATCAACGCCTCTCGTTCGAAACGTCAACAGGCCCTAGGGCAAATCCCACAAGGTGTGGGAAAGCTATGCTTGCTGGCAGGCAACGAGGAGGTTTCGCCATGAGCAAGGATCCCGGCTGCAAGGATCTTTCAAGGGCAGATGTGGACGCTCGACAGCTGATTTCCGTCGCCATCGACACCCTGCTGATCGCCAACCGCGGCGAGATCGCCTGCCGGGTGATGCGCAGCGCCAGGGCCCTGGGCATCCGCACGGTGGCCGTGCACAGCGCCATCGACCGCCACGCCCGGCATGTGCGCGAGGCCGACCTGGCGGTGGACCTCGGCGGCGCCAAGCCGGCCGAGAGCTACCTGCGGATCGAGCGGATCGTCGCCGCCGCCCGCGAGAGCGGCGCCCAGGCCGTCCATCCGGGCTATGGCTTTTTGTCCGAGAACGCCGACTTCGCCCGCGCCTGCGAGGCCGCCGGGCTGCTGTTCCTCGGTCCGCCGGCCGCAGCCATCGAGGCGATGGGCAGCAAGTCGGCGGCCAAGGCGCTGATGGAGGCGGCCGGCGTGCCGCTGGTGCCCGGCTACCACGGCGAGGCGCAGGATTTCGAGACCTTCCGCGCCGCCGCCGAGACCATCGGCTACCCGGTGCTGCTCAAGCCTGCCGCCGGCGGCGGCGGCAAGGGCATGAAGGTGGTCGAGCGCGAGAGCGAGCTGGCCGAGGCCCTGGAGTCGGCCCGCCGCGAGGCCCGGGCGGCCTTCGGCGATGCGCGCATGCTGGTGGAAAAATACCTGGAGCAGCCGCGCCACGTCGAGATCCAGGTGTTCGCCGACCAATACGGCCACTGCCTGTACCTCTTTGAGCGCGACTGCTCGATCCAGCGCCGCCACCAGAAGGTGGTCGAGGAAGCCCCGGCGCCCGGCCTGTCGCCCGCGCTGCGCCGGGCCATGGGCGAGGCGGCGGTGAGGGCGGCCCAGGCCATCGGCTACGTCGGCGCCGGCACCGTGGAGTTTTTGCTGGATGCGCGCGGCGAGTTCTTCTTCATGGAGATGAATACCCGCCTGCAGGTCGAGCACCCGGTCACCGAGGCGATCACCGGCCTCGACCTGGTCGCCTGGCAGATCCGCATCGCCCGCGGCGAGCCGCTGCCGATCACTCAGGAACAGGTGCCGCTCAACGGCCACGCCATCGAGGTGCGCCTCTACGCCGAGGACCCCGAGCACGACTTCCTGCCCGCCAGCGGCCTGCTCCAGTTGTACCGCGAGCCGAGCGCCGGTCCGGGACGCCGGGTCGACAGCGGGGTGGCCGAGGGCGATGCGGTGTCGCCGTTCTACGACCCCCTGCTGGCCAAGCTGGTCGCCTGGGGCGAGAACCGCGAGGAGGCGCGCCAGCGCCTGTTGGCCATGCTCGCCGAAACCGCGGTCGGCGGGGTGAAGACCAACCTGGCTTTCCTGCGCCGCGTGCTCGCCCATCCGGCCTTCGCCGGCGCCGAGCTGGACACCGGCTTCATCCCGCGCCACCAGGAAATGCTGCTGCCGGAGCCGCGGGAGCTGCCCGAGGCCTTCTGGCGGCTGGCTGCCAGCGCCTGGGTACAGAGCGAGACGCCGCGCCGGCGCGCGGACGATCCGCACTCGCCGTGGAGCGCGACCGACGGCTGGCGCGCCGGGCTGCCGGTGCAGATCGACCTGCATCTGGCTTGCCAGGGCGCCCGGCGCCAGGTGCGCGCCGACGACGGCGCCGAGCTGCAGGGCGAGTGGCTGTCCTGTAGGAGCGAGCTTGCTCGCGATCGGGACGCCGGGGAGATCGCCAGCAAGCTGGCTCCTACGCAAGTACGCCGCCGCCTGCGCGCCATCCGCCAGGGCGACACCCTCTATCTGGAGTGGGCCGGCGAACTGCACGCCGTCGGCCGCGTCGACCCGCTCGCCGAGGTGGAGGCCGGGCACGCCCACCACGGCGGCCTCACCGCGCCGATGAACGGCAGCATCGTCCGCGTGCTGGTCGAGGCCGGCCAGCACGTCGAGGCCGGCGCCGCCCTGGTGGTGCTGGAGGCGATGAAGATGGAGCACAGCATCCGCGCGCCGCGGGCCGGGGTGGTCAAGGGGCTGTACTGCCGCGAGGGCGAGCTGGTCGGCGAGGGCACGGCGCTGGTGGAGCTGGAAGAGGCGTGAGCCCTTCGGCCTCGCCACCGGAGTCCGGCTCCGGTGGCGACCCGACTACATCAACTGGTCGATCAGAACCGCGTTGCTATAGATCAGGCTTCCATCGCTCGCCCGATGCCCGACCAGATGGAAATGGCCCCGCTGGGTATCCGCGTTCAAGTAGACGCGCAGCTTGCAGTCCGACAAGGGGCTGTATTCTGCCGGCATGCTCAAGTTCAGCGTGGTCATATCGACATCGACCATGACGTCGGATTCATGCGTCCTCTGTAAGTACTCCTCGGCCTGTTCCAGATGCAGATGGTCGGTTCCGTTCAGATAGAAGCTGATGTCCTCCACCGGAATGGGCGCTTGCTCACTGCTGGTTTTGCACCAGCCCTCGATGCTGAAGCTGCTCATGGCGAGACCTCCTGACATGATGGTCGAGCGCTTTCGCGCCCTGCCTGCTCGAAATTGGACAACCGACGCAAGAGGTTGATCCGACCCTCACACCTCTACCGACAAACGGAACATGAGCGCCTCGGCACACCGGCATGGCGCTGTGAGCTGCGTTTATTGGGCGGAGGAGGCGCCGAGGCGACGCGCGGCCGCCGGCGATCCGGCGCGGTCCGACGAAGAGGGGGGGCGACGGGCGGAATACGGTCTTTACTTTCTGGGGCGAACGATGCAGGTGCATCGCGTCCGATGAGATGGCCAATGCCTCGCTGAGCCAACGCCTGATCGCCGTATCGGGACCTTTCAGGGTTTACCGGCCGTCAGGGCGGATGGATCGGATGGGGGCAGCATGGCGATGGCAGAGTGGCGCGGCAGCCGGTTTTCGGCAATGCCGCCCTGGAACGATCCGGCTCCGGTGCGGGGCGAGCTTTTCGGGGTCGAGCGGCTTGAGCAGCACGCGGAAAGTCTCGCCGCCGCGCAGGCGGTCACGACCAGGCCGCGCGGGGTGCCGTCGCTGCAGCGCCGGCTGCAGGACAATGCCGCGGTGTTGCTCGCCGCCTATCGGGCGAGCGCCGCGGAGCTGGAGGGCGGCCGGAGCGTGGTGCCGGCGGCGGAGTGGCTGCTCGACAACTATCACCTGGTCGAGGAGCAGATCCGCGAAATCAGGGACGACCTGCCCCCCGGCTATTACCGGCAGCTACCAAAGCTGGCGGCCGGACCCTTCGTCGGTTATCCGCGGGTATTCGGCCTGGCCTGGGCCTTCGTCGCCCACACCGACAGCCACATCGATCTCGACGTATTGCGGCGGTTCATCATCGCCTATCAGCGGGTGCAACTGCTGACCATCGGCGAGTTGTGGGCGGTGGCGATCACCCTGCGCATCGTCCTGGTCGAGAACCTGCGCCGGCTGGCCGACCAGATCAGCGCCGAACACCGCGCGCGTGACGACGCCGACACGCTGGCCGACTGGCTGGTCGGCTCGGGGTGCACGCGCTCCGATCTCGAAACGAAGCGCGCCGCCTGCGCCGGCGGACCCCTGTCCGGCCCCTTCGCCGCACAGCTCGCCAAGCGGCTGCGCGACCAGGACCCCAGGACCATGCCGGCGTTCGGCTGGCTGGAGGAGCAGCTCGAACGCCAGGGGACCACGATCGAGGCGGAGGTGGAGCAGGCCCAGCAGCGCCAGGGCGCGGCCAACGTCAGCGTGCGCAACGTCATCACCAGCATGCGGCTGATCTCGAATATCGACTGGGCCGACTTGTTCGAGAGCGTGAGCCTGGTCGACGACCGGTTGCGCGCGGCCAGCGCCTTCGCCGCCATGGATTTTCCGACCCGCAACCTGTACCGCCAGGCGATCGAACAGCTGGCCCGCGGTTCGGTGCATTCGGAACTCGACATCGTCGGGCAGGTGCTCGACGCCGCGCAGCGGGCGGCGGCGGAGGCGGTCGATGCCGCGCAAGCGGAGCGCGTCGGCGATCCCGGCTATCACCTGATCGCCGAGGGACGCCGCGCGCTGGAGCGCCGGCTCGGCTTTCGGCCGCCGCTGCGGCTGCGCATCCGCCGCTGCAACATCGGCCTGGGGATCGGCGGCTATGCCGGCGCGATCCTCGTGCTCACCCTGCTGTTGCTGGGCCTTGCGCTGTGGGCGCTGTCGATCCCCGGCCTGGCGCCGGGCTGGCTCGTGCCGCTGGCGCTGGCCGGCGCGCTCCCGGCGAGCGAAGTGGCGACGGCGCTGGTCAATCGCGCGATCACCTGGTGTTGCGGCGCGACCCTCTTGCCGGGAATCGAACTGAAGGCGGGCGTGCCGCCGTCGCTGCGCACGCTGGTCGCCGTGCCGGCGCTGCTGACCAGCGAAGCCGAACTGCTGGAGCACATCGAGCGGCTCGAGGTTCACCACCTCGCCGGCGCCAGCGGCGATCTCAGCTTCGCCCTCCTGCTCGACGGGGCCGATGCGGACCAGGAGGTGCTGGACAGCGATGCCCCGCTGCTGGCGGTGGCTGCCGAGGCGATCGAGCAACTGAACCGTCGTTACGGACCGGGCGCCGACGGCAGCCGCTTTCTGCTGCTGCATCGGCGGCGCCTTTTCAACGCCGGCGAACAAAAGTGGATGGGCTGGGAGCGCAAGCGCGGCAAGCTGCACGAACTCAACCGGCTGCTGCGCGGGGCCACCGACACCAGCTTCGTCGCCATCGCCGGACACCCGCCGCAGGTGCCGGCCAACGTGCGTTACGTCGTCACCCTCGACGCCGATACCCGGCTCACGCGGGATACCGTGCTGCGCCTGATCGGCAAGATGGCCCATCCGCTGAATCGCCCGCGCCTCGACGAGGCCCGCCGGCGGGTCGTCGGCGGCTACGCCATTCTGCAGCCGCGGGTCACACCGGCGCTGCCCGTCGGCCGCGAAGGCTCGCTCCATCAACGCGTGTTCTCCGGCCCCGGTGGCATCGACCCCTATGCGGCGGCCATCTCCGACGTCTACCAGGATCTCTTCGGCGAAGGCTCCTATACCGGCAAAGGCATCTACGATGTCGATGCCTTCGAGGCCGCGCTCTGCGGCCGCGTCCCGGAAAATGCGCTGCTCAGCCACGACCTCTTCGAGGGCGTTTTCGCGCGTGCCGCCCTCGTCTCCGACGCCGAGGTCGTCGAGGATTTTCCGGCGCGCTACGATGTCGCCGCCAAGCGCCAGCATCGCTGGACGCGCGGCGACTGGCAGCTCCTGCCCTGGGTCTTCGGGCCGCGAACGGGCGCGCAGGCGCTGCCGGCGGTCGGCCGCTGGAAGATGCTCGACAATCTGCGCCGCTCGCTGCTGGCGCCGTCGACCCTGCTGGCCCTCGGCCTGTGCTGGCTGCTGCCCCTGCCGGCCGCCCTGGCCGGCGTGCTGCTGGTCCTGGCGGCCCTGGCGATCCCGGCCTTCCTGCCGAGCTGTTTTTGCATGCTGCCGCCGCGCCCCGGCATTTCCCTGCGCCACCACTTCGGCCAGCTGGCGGCCGATCTGCAGCGGGCGGCCATGCAGACCCTGCTGTCGCTCGCCTTCCTGCCCGATCAGGCCTGGCGTATGGGCGATGCCATCGTCCGAACGCTGGTGCGGCTGTTCGTCAGTCGTCGGCACCTGCTCGAATGGACGACCGCCGCCCAGTCGGCGGGACGGCCGCCGCTGGACCTGCGCGGTTTCTATCGGGAGATGGCCGCCGGCACCTTGCTCGGGCTGTCGCTGGCGGCCGTCGCACTGGCCGGTGCGCCGTCGTCCTGGCCACTGCTGCTGCCCTTTGCCCTGCTGTGGCTGGGCGCGCCGGCGCTCGCCGGTATCGCCAGCCGGCCGCCGACGGTCGCCCCGCACGTCGCGGTTTCCGCGGCGGATGCGCACGACTTGCGCCTCACCGCGCGGCGCACCTGGCGCTTCTTCGAAACCTTCGTGACGCCGCTGGACAACCTGCTGCCGCCGGACAATTTCCAGGAGGACCCGAAGCCGGTCGTCGCGCACCGCACCTCGCCCACCAACATCGGGCTCTACCTGCTCTCCGCCGTCGCCGCCCGCGACTTCGGCTGGGCCGGCACCCTGCAGACCGTCGAGCGACTGGAAGCGACCTTCGCCACCCTGCAGAAGCTGCCGCGCTTCAAGGGCCATTTCTTCAACTGGTACGAGACCCGCGGCCTGCATACGCTCGAGCCCGCCTACGTCTCGTCCGTCGACAGCGGCAATTTCGCCGGGCACCTGATCGTGCTGGCCAATGCCTGCGAAGAGTGGCTGGACGCTCCCCTGGCGCAGGAGGCCCGCCAGGGCCTGCTCGACAATGCCCGGCTGGCCCGCGAGGCCGCTGCCGCCCTGCCGGCCGCCGCGGACGAGCGCCGGCAGCCGCTGCTGGCCGCCCTCGACGAGATCGAGGCCCGCCTGAACGGGACGCTCGCGCTCGAGGCGCTGTCGCCGCTGCTGCAGCGCCTGGCCGAACAGGCGGCCAGGGCGGCCGGCGACCTCGCGGTCGCGGGCACCGAGGCCGAGGATCTGCTGTTCTGGACCGAGACGCTGGGCCAGGCGCTGAGCGAGCAGGCACGCGACCGGCAGCAGGTCGCCGCGGCGGAGCGGGACCTCAAGGCCCGGCTGAAGACCCTCGCCGACACGGCGCGCTCGATGGCGCTGGCGATGGATTTCGCGTTTCTCCTCGACCCCGCGCGCAAGCTCCTGTCGATCGGTTATTCCCAGGCCGACAACAACCTCGACCCCAGCTGCTACGACCTGCTCGCGTCGGAAGCCCGGCTTGCCAGCCTGTTTGCCATCGCCAAGGGCGATGTGGCGACCCGCCACTGGTTCCACCTCGGTCGCACGGCGACCCCCCTCGGCGGCGGGTACGCGCTGATCTCCTGGTCCGGCTCGATGTTCGAATACCTGATGCCGTCGCTGGTGATGCGCGCGCCGCTCGGCAGCCTGCTGGAGCAGACCACCCGGCTGGTGGTGGCGCGCCAGGAGGCCTACGGCCAGGCGCTGGGCATTCCGTGGGGCATCTCGGAGTCGGCCTACAACGCCCGCGACATGGAGTTCACCTACCAGTACTCCAACTTCGGCGTTCCCGGCCTCGGCCTCAAGCGCGGCCTCGCCGAAAACGTGGTGGTGGCGCCCTATGCGACCGGGCTGGCGGCGATGGTCGATCCGCCGCGGGCGCAGCGCAACTACCGCCGCCTCGCCGAGATGGGCGCGCTGGGCCGCTACGGCTTCTACGAAGCCCTCGATTTCACCCGCTCGCGCCTGCCCGATGGCACGCGCATGGCGATCGTCCGCAACTTCATGGCCCATCATCAGGGCATGACCATCGTCGCCATCGCCAACACCCTGCACGACGGCCGGATGCGCACGCGCTTCCATCGCGAGCCGATGATCCAGGCCTGCGAGCTGCTGCTGCAGGAGCGCATGCCGCGCGACGTCGCGGTTGGCCATCCGCGCGCCGAAGAGGTGAAGGCCTCCGCCGTCGAGGCCCATAGCGAAACGTCGCCGGTGCGCCGGCTGGTGCTGGAGGCCGGCGGCCCGCCGATCACCCATCTGCTCTCGAACGGCCGCTACGCGGTGATGCTGACTGCGGCGGGCGGCGGCTACAGCCGCTGGCGCGAGATCGCCGTGACCCGCTGGCGGGAGGACGCGACCCGCGACGACTGGGGCTCCTTCGTCTTCCTGCGCGACATGCAGAGCGGCCAGCTGTGGTCGGCGGGGGCGCAGCCGGTCGGCGGCGAGGCGGATGCTTTCGAGGTCGTGTTCGGCGAGGACCAGGCCGAATTCATCCGCCGCGACGGCAGCTTGACGACCACCCTCGACGTGCTGCTTTCCGGCGAGGACGACGGCGAGGTGCGTCGCGTCTCGCTGACCAACGGCGGCCGCCGGCCGCGCGAGATCGAGCTCACCTCCTACGCCGAAGTGGTGCTGACGACGCCGGCCGCCGACAAGGCGCACCCGGCGTTCGCCAAGCTGTTCGTGCAGACCGAGTATTGCGCCGAGTTCGGCGCGCTCATCGCCACCCGCCGCCCGCGGGCGGCCGATGAGCCGCAGGTCTGGGCCGCGCATTTCACCGTGGTGGAGGGCGAGGTCGTCGCCGACCTGCAATACGAGTCCGACCGCGCCCGTTTCGTCGGGCGCGGTCGGACGGTCGCCACGGCGGCCGCTTTCGCCGATGGGCGGGCGCTGTCGAACGGCGTCGGCACCGTGCTCGACCCGGTCTTCTCGATCCGGCATCGGCTGCGGGTGGCGCCCGGCCAGGTCGCGCGGGTCGCCTTCTGGACCGTGGTCGCCTCGTCGCGCGCCGAGCTTCTGGATCTGGTCGACAAGCACAACGATCGCAGTTCGTTCGACCGGGCGAAGACCCTGGCGTGGACCCAGGCCCAGGTCCAGCTGCGCTATCTCGACGTGACGGCGGCGGAAGCGGCGGATTTCCAGCGCCTGAGCGCCCCGATCCTGTACGCCGATGCGCGCTTTCGAGTGTCTGCGGAGGCGATCCTCCGCGGCGCCGGTCCCCAGTCGAGCCTGTGGCCGCTGGCGATTTCCGGCGACTTGCCGATCGTCCTCCTGCGAATCGACGAGCTCGAGGACATCGCCCAGGTTCGCCAGCTGCTGCGCGCCCACGAGTACTGGCGGATGAAGCGCCTCGGCGTTGACCTGGTGATCGTCAACGAGCGGGGCTCCTCCTACATTCAGGATCTGCAGGTCGCCATCGAGACCGCGGTGTGGAGTAGCCAGTCGCGACCGAATTTCGGCGAACGGCACGCGCAGGGCTCGGTCTACGTGCTGCGCGCCGACCTCATGAGCGGCGAGGCCCGTGCCTTGCTGCTGGCGACCGCGCGGGTGGTCCTGCACGCCCGCCGCGGCCCGCTCGCGGACCAGCTCGCCCGTCTGCCGCCGGCGCCGCTCCGGCCGGCGCCCGTCCGGCGGCGCCGGCCGGTCCTGCCGGGCGCGCGCCCCGCGTCGGCGCCGATGGCGCTGGCCGGGGAACTGGAGTTCTTCAACGGCCTGGGCGGCTTCGCCAGGGACGGTCGGGAATATGTGACCGTCCTCGAGGCGGGCAGCACGACGCCGGCGCCGTGGATCAACGTGATCGCCAATCCCGGTTTCGGCTTCCAGGTGTCGGCGGAGGGCAGCGGCTACACCTGGGCGGAAAACAGTCGCGAGAACCAGCTCACGCCATGGTCGAACGACCCGGTCGGCGATCCGCCCGGCGAGGTGCTCTACGTGCGCGACGAGGTTACCGGCGCGCTGTGGTGCGCCACGGCGCTGCCGATCCGCGACGACGGCACCTACATCGCCCGCCACGGCCACGGCTACAGCCGCTTCGAGCACCAGGCGCACGGCATCGCCCTGGAGCTGCTGCACTACGTGCCGCTGACCGATCCGCTGAGGATTTCCCGGCTGACCCTGCGCAACCTCTCGGGCACGCCCCGCCGGCTCTCGGTCACGGCCTATCTCGAGTGGGTGCTCGGCACCTTGCGCGATGCGTCGGGGCCGTTCATCGCCACCGAACTCGACGAGCCCACCGGCGCGCTGCTGGCCCGCAATCCCTGGAGCATGGCGTTCCCCGGGCGGGTCGCCTTTGCCGATCTCGGCGGCCGGCAGACGGCCTGGACGGCGGACCGCACCGAGTTTCTCGGGCGCAACGGCGGAGCGGCGGCGCCCGCGGCGCTGGTCGGCAGGCAGCCCCTGTCCGGCACCGCCGGCGCCGGCCTCGACCCCTGCGCGGCCTTGCAGTGCATCGTCGATCTTGCGGTGGGTGAGACGGTCGAGGTGGTCGCGTTCGTCGGGCAATGCGCCTCGGTCGAGGAGGCCAGGGCGCTGCTCGTCCGCTATCGCGCAACCGATCTGGATGCCGTGCTCGCCGCGGTGACCGACCACTGGCAGACGCTGCTCGGGACGCTCCAGGTCAGGACGCCCGACCGGGCGATGGACATCCTGCTCAACGGCTGGCTGCTCTATCAGACGCTGGCCTGTCGCATCTGGGCGCGCTCGGCCTTCTATCAGGCCAGCGGCGCCTACGGCTTCCGCGATCAGCTGCAGGACGGCATGGCGCTGGTCTTCGTCCAGCCGGAGGCGACGCGGAGCCACCTGCTGCGCGTCGCCTCCCGGCAGTTCGTCGAGGGCGACGTGCAGCATTGGTGGCAGCCCCATTCCGGGCAGGGGGTGCGCACGCGGATCTCGGACGACCGGGTCTGGCTCGCCTTCGCGACCGCGACCTACATCGCCGGCTCGGCCGACGCGGCGATTCTGGACGAGCGGGTGACGTTTCTCGACGGGCCGCCGCTGCGCCCCGACGAGCACGACGCCTTCTTCCAGCCGCTGGTCGCCGACGAATCGGCCTCGCTGTTCGAGCACTGCGCCCGCGGCCTCGACCAGTGCCTCGCGCTCACCGGCGAACACGGCCTGCCGCTGATCGGCTCCGGCGACTGGAACGACGGCATGAACCGGGTCGGCGAAGGCGGCAAGGGCGAAAGCGTGTGGCTCGGCTGGCTGCTGCTGCGCACCCTCGAGCTGTTCCTGCCGCTGGCCGAGGCGCGCGACGCCGAGCGTGCCGAGCGCTGGCGGGCGCATGCGCTCGCGGTGCGCGCGGCACTCGAGCGCGAGGCCTGGGACGGCCAGTGGTATCGCCGGGCGACCTTCGACGACGGTACCTGGCTCGGCTCGAAGGACAGCGAGGAATGCCGCATCGACTCGATTGCCCAGTCCTGGGCCGTGTTGTCGGGAGCCGCCGATCCGGCGCGCGCGGCGCTGGCGATGGCGTCGGTGGAGCGGCAGCTGATCCGCGACGACGACGGCCTGGCGCTGCTGTTCACCCCGCCCTTCGACAAGACGCCGCTCGATCCCGGCTACATCAAGGGTTATCCACCGGGCCTGCGCGAAAACGGCGGGCAATACAGCCACGCCGCGATGTGGGCGATCCTCGCGTTTACCCGGCTGGGGGCGGGCGACAAGGCCGGTGCGCTGTTCGCCCTGCTCAACCCGATCAACCATGCGCGCACGCCCGAGGCGGTCGAGCGCTACAAGGTCGAGCCCTATGTGGTCGCCGCCGACGTCTATTCCGTCGCCCCGCATGTCGGGCGCGGCGGCTGGACCTGGTACACCGGCGCCGCCGGCTGGATGTATCGCGCCGGTATCGAGGGCATTCTGGGCCTGCGCCGCGAGGGAGCCGTGCTGCTCGTCGACCCCTGCATTCCGAGCACCTGGCCGGGGTTTTCCGCCACGCTGAACCTGGGCTCGACCCGCTACGAACTCCAGGTGGACAATCCTGCGCAGGGCTGCCGGGGCGTCGCGCAGGCGCTGCTCGACGGCACGCCCATCGACTGTGGCGAGGGGCGCGTCCGCGTCCCGCTGGACGGCGGGCGGCATGCCCTGCGGCTGGTCCTCCAGGGCTAGGCAGGCGACGGCGCACATCGATCCGCCGGCTGGCGAACCCGATGACGGGTTCAGGATGGCTGTTCCCGCGCCGCAGTTTTCCACCCTTCTTTATCCCGGTGGAAAAGGCCTGCGGCCGTTTTCCACCTTACATGGAGGTTATGCCATGGCACTGCCCCCCCACGTCCGCCTGGTCGAAGTCGGCCCGCGCGACGGCCTGCAGAACGAGCAACGGCCGGTCGGCGTGGCCGACAAGGTGCGCCTGGTCGACGACCTGAGCGCCGCCGGCCTGGAGTACGTCGAGGTCGGCAGCTTCGTCTCGCCCACGTGGGTGCCGCAGATGGCCGGCTCGGCCGAGGTGTTCGCCGGCATCCGGCGCACGAGCGGCGTCACCTACGCCGCGCTGACCCCCAATCTCAAGGGTTTCGAGGCGGCGATGGCCGCCGGGGTCGAGGAGGTGGCGGTGTTCGCCGCCGCCTCCGAGCGCTTCTCGCGGAAGAACCTCAACTGCTCGATTGCCGAGAGCCTGGCGCGCTTCGTGCCGGTGCTGGACGCCGCCCGCGCGCGGGGCGTGCGCGTGCGCGGCTACGTGTCCTGCGTGCTCGGCTGCCCCTACGAGGGCGAGGTGGCGCCGCAGCAGGTCGCCGCCGTGGCCGGCGAGCTGTTCGCGATGGGCTGCTACGAGGTCTCGCTCGGCGACACCATCGGCACCGGCACCGCCGGCAAGACCCGCAGCCTGTTCGAGGTGGTCGGCCGCGACATCCCGCGCGAGCGGCTGGCCGGGCATTTCCACGACACCTACGGCCAGGCGCTGGCGAATGTGTACGCGAGCCTGCTGGAGGGCATCGCGGTGTTCGACAGCTCGGTCGCCGGCCTCGGCGGCTGCCCTTATGCGAAGGGGGCCAGCGGCAACGTGGCCAGCGAGGACGTGCTGTACCTGCTCGACGGCCTGGGCATCCACACCGGCATCGAGCTGGAGGCGCTGATCGCCGCCGGCGAACGCATCTGCACCGTGCTCGGCCGGGACAACGGCTCGCGGGTGGCCCGGGCGCGGCGCGGCGCGTAGGGCTTCGCTGGAAAACGCGGCGCGGTTTTCCAGCCTGCCCATCTACACTGAAAGCCTTTTCTGGCGTCGGGGATCAGGCCCCCAGGGAGACGGTCATGGCTATGGAAAGCCCGGATAACGAAGAGCCGGTTCGCAAGACGGGCAGTCCGCCCAACGCCGCCGATACGTTGGGCCATCCGGGGAGAACGCTCGCCGTGCCGACCATGACGCCTCGCCCGTTCCTGGCCAGAATGCTCGAGCAGCGCTGCTTCTTCGTGTTCCTGGCCCTGCTCGCGTTGCTGGTGACGATGCCGTTCGTCGTGGACAGCCTCCTCGGCCGTGCTCTGGTCGGTCTGCTCAACCTGCTGATTCTGGTGACGACCGTCGCTGCGGTGGGGCGTTCCCGGCTTTCCTTCCTGGTTGCCGTCGCCCTCGGCCTGCCGACGCTGGTCTTTCAGTTGCTCGCCCTGGCATCGGGCTTGCCGGGCTATCTGGCTCTCTCCTGGAGCTTCGGGGCGGCCTTCTACGTCTACGCCATCGCCCATCTGCTGCATTACGTGCTGCGCCGGGACAACATGACCGCCGACAAGCTCTATGGGGCGGTTGCCGTCTACATCATGATCGCCATCTTCTGGGCCTACCTCTTCGGCGTGCTGCAGTATTTCCACCCGGGCGCCTTCGCGCTCTACGGCGCGCCCGCCACCCTGAACCTGGCGGACCTGATCTTCTACAGCTTCACCGTCCTCACCACCGCCGGGTTCGGCGACATCACCCCGGTGCTGATCCAGTCGCGCTTTCCGACCATCCTGGAAGCGGTGACCGGCGTGATGTTCGTGGCCATCCTGATCGCGCGGCTGACGGGCGTCTATCCGGTGGTGGGGCCGAAGCCTTGAGGCGCCGGAGCCGTTCTGCTCACTCCCGCACCGCCAGCTCCCCGGCCCTGCCGATCCCCAGCCGCTCGCTGCACAGGCGGAACACCGGCCCGGCGAGGAACAGCACCAGCAGCAGGCGCAGCACCTGCATCGCGGTGACCAGCGGCACCACCAGGTTCAGCGCCTCGGCGGTCAGGCTCATCTCGGCGATGCCGCCGGGGACCATGCCGAGCATCAGGGCGCGGGCGTCCAGGCCCGAGGCCCAGCTCATCGTCAGGGCGATGGGCACGGCGAGGAGGACCGCTGCGAGGGTCGCCAGCAGGGTGCGCAGCATGAACGCCGGGGCGCGGCGGAAGAACGAGCGGTCGAAATAACAGCCCAGGGTGCTGCCCACCAGCCACTGGCCGAGCTCGCCGGCGCCGGCCGGCAGGCCGAGGTGCAGGTCGAAGGCGATGCTGCACAGGATGCTGGCCAGCAGGGCGCCCAGTTGCCAGGCGTTGGGGAAGCGCCAGCGCTGGAAGGCCAGCGCGGCCAGTCCGCCGAGGGCGAACAGCAGGGCCAGCCAGGCGGCGTCGGGGCCGGGGTGGGCATTGGTGATCGTCTGCCCTCCGGCGAACAGCCAGGCATAGGCGGCGGGAATGCCGAGCAGCACCAGGGTCATCCGCAGGCTCTGGGCGGCGGCCACCTGCTGCAGGACGGCGCCGTGCCGGCTGCCCAGGTTGACCATCTCGTTGGCGCCGCCAGGCATGCTGGCGAAGTAGGCGGTGGCGAAGCTTTCCCCGTAGCGCCGGTGCAGGGCGATGCCGAGGGTGCAGGTGAGCAGGGTCAGCAGGGTGCCGAGCAGCACCAGGCCGAGGTGGGCGAGGATCTGCTCGAGCACCGCCCGGTTGAAGTGCAGGCCGATGCCGATGCCGAGGATCCACTGGCCGGCCTTGACGCCATGGGGCACGGCGACGCTCGGGCTGCCGAGGCAGCGCAGCGTGGCGACGCCGAGCAGCGAGCCGATCATCCACGGCAGCGGCCAGCCGAGCAGTTGGGCGAGCCAGCCGCCGAGGGCGCCGGCCAGCGGGGTGAGCATCCACGGGCGGCAGCGGGCGGGCAGGCCGGCGGGGAATGGGGGGCGTCGAAAGGTCACGGCAAGTCCTCGGGCAGGGGCGCCGGCGCGCGGCGCTCGGGCCGGCTGCGCTGCGCGGGGGAGTAGCGGGCGGGCGGCGGTCGCCGGTTCAGCGGATCAGGCCGAAGTCCCGGGCCATTTCCCGGTAGCGGGCGACCTTCTGCCGGACATGGGCGTCCAGCTCGGCGCCGGTCATGGCGAAGGGGAACAGCTCGTGGCGGTCGCGCAGGCGGGCGAAGTCCTCGGAGGCGAGCAGCCGGTCGAAGGTCTCCTTCCACCAGGCGTAGTCGGCGTCGCTCACCTGCGGCCCCATGTAGAAGCCGCGCAGCACCGGCCAGACCACGTCGTAGCCCTGCTCGCGGGCGGTCGGGATGGCGGCCATCGCCGGCTTGTCCAGGCGCCGTTCGGCGAACACCGCGAGCAGGCGGATGGCGCCGCTGTTGAGGTGCGGCATGGAGTCGGAAATGTCCGTGCTGGCCACCTGTACATGACCGGCCGCCAGCGCCGTGGCGATTTCCCCGCCGCCCTCCAGGGCGACGTAGTGCAGCTCGCGCGGATCGATGCCGGCCAGCCGGACGAGCAGGGCGAGCTGCATCCAGTCCTGGCTGCCGACGGTGCCGGAGGTGCCGATCACCACCGAGTCCGGGTCCTTGCGGAGCGCCGCGAGCAGGTCGTCGAGGGTCTTGTAGGGCGAGTCGGCGCGCACCGCTAGGGCGCCGTAGCTGGTGCCGATCACCGCCAGCCAGCGCACCGCGGTTTCGTCGAAGCGGCCGAACTTGCCCAAGGCGAGGTTGAGCAGCGAACCGCTGGAGAAGGCCACCAGGGTGCCGGGCTCGGCCGGGCGCTGGGCGACGACGGTGTTGTAGGCCACCGCGCCGACCCCGCCCGGCATGTAGGAAAGGTGCAGCGGCTGGCGGGTCAGCCCGGCCTCCTGCAGCGCCTGGCGCGCCAGCTTGCAGACCAGGTCGAAGCCGCCGCCGGCCGCGGCGGGGACGATGCACTGCGGAGAGACGGGTTCGGCGGCCTGGGCGCTGCACAGCAGCAGCGCGGCGGCCGCCAGCAGGGCGCGACGGATCGATGGGCCCATGGGTGTCTCCTCCGCTGCGGGTCATGCGCGGGCGCTCGGCCGGGCAGAGGCATGGCCGGGCGCCGGCAGGCACAGGATACAGGGACGAGGGCCATGAAGCAGGGCAAGAGGGATGGCGTGGGCGGAGGAAGGGTAGGGCATGCGGGGAATTCCCTTGTTGTTGTCGTCGCCGGCTGCGGGGTGCGGACGGCGATCTTGGCGTCCGAGGCTAGTGCGGCAGGCTTTCGCCAACCTTTCAGGCGGCGCGGATCGCCCCGGACTTCCTGTCCGGAACGACCCGCAGGCGGTCATTCCGCCAAGGCGAGCGGCGCGGCCGGGCGACGGGCGGCACGGCGGCGCCAGAGGCGCAAAAGCGGCAGGACCAGCATCAGCGCGACCAGCGCCCAGGTGCCTAGGGCGATGCCGCTCGACCAGAGGATCTGCGGGTCGCCGTTGGAGATCGACAGGGCGCGGCGCAGGTTGTCCTCCATGTGGCCGCCGAGGATGAAGCCGAGCAGCAGCGGCGACAGCGGGAAGTCGAGCTTGCGCAGGACATAGCCGAGGATGCCCACCGCGACCATCAGCAGCAGGTCGAAGGTGGTGGCGTGCACGGCGTAGACGCCGATCGAGGTGATGATCGCGATCGCCGGCGCCAGCGCCCAGTTCGGCACGGAGAGGATGCGCGTGAAGACCTTGATCATCGGCACGTTGAGCACCAGCAGCATCAGGTTGGCGACGAACAGCGAGGCGATCAGCCCCCAGACCAGCTTCGGCTCGTTCTGGAACAGCAGGGGCCCCGGGGTGATGTTGTAGAGGGTCAGTGCGCCGAGCATCACCGCGGTGGTCCCCGAGCCGGGCACGCCGAGGGTCAGCATCGGTACCATGTTGCCGCAACAGGAGGCGCCGATGGCGGTTTCCGGGGCGGCCAGGCCGCGCAGGTCGCCCTTGCCGAACTGCCCGTCGGCCCCGGCCAGGCGCTTCTCCGTCGAGTAGGCCAGGGCGCTGGCCAGGGTGCCGCCGGCACCGGGCAGCACGCCGATGATGAAGCCGCTGAGGGAGCAGCGCAGGTTGACCATGAACACCCGGCGCGCCTCGTTGAAATTGAACAGCATGCGCCCGGTGGCCTGGACCGCCTGGTGGCCGTGATGGGTCTTCTCCAGCAGCAGGAGAATCTCGCTGACCGAGAACAACCCGAGCACCAGGACCACGAACTGGATGCCGTCGGCGACGTGGATGCTGTCGAAGGTGAAGCGGTACACGCCGCTGTTGGCGTCGATCCCCACGCAGGAGAGGAACAGGCCGAGCAGCGCGACGACCAGGGTCTTCATCGGCTTGTCGCCGGCCATCCCGGCCAGCGACACGATGGCCAGCACCATCAGCGCGAAGTACTCGGCCGGACCGAAGGCGATCGCCCACTTGGCCAGCAGCGGCGCGAACAGCACCATGCCGATGGTGGCGATGAAGGCGCCGAGGAAGGAACTCCACGCCGACAGCGACAGGGCGACCCCGGCCAGGCCCTGGCGGGCCATCGGGTAGCCGTCCAGGCAGGTCATCAGGGTTGCCGCCTCGCCGGGGATGTTGAGCAGGATCGAGGAGATCCGCCCGCCGTATTCGCAGCCCAGGTAGACCGCGGCCAGCAGGATCAGCGCCGATTCCGGCGGCAGGCCGAAGGCGAAGGCCACCGGGATCAGCAGGGCCACGCCGTTGATCGGGCCGAGGCCCGGCAGCAGGCCGACCACGGTGCCGATCAGGGTGCCGATCAGGGCGATCAGCAGGTTGGTCGGGGTCAGCGCGACGCCGAAGCCTTGCATCAGGAAGTTGAGGGTTTCCATGTCAGATCTCCAGGCCGGCGAGGATGCCGAGCGGCAGGGGCACGTCGAGCAGACGGTCGAACAGCAGGTACAGGCCGAGCGTCAGCAGCACGGCGAGGACGAGGCTGGGCAGCCAGCGGCCGCCGTACAGCCGGGCGAAGCACAGCCCGGCCAGGGCGCTGGCAGGAATGAAGCCGAGCGTCTCGAAGGCCATGACGAAGCCCAGCAACAGGGCGATGCACAGCCCTACCTTGCGGTAGGCCTGCGCGGTGGGCGGCGGCTCGTCGGGGTCGTGCTCCAGGGGCGTGGGGTGGATCAGCAGGTAGACCAGGCCGGCGGCCAGCAGCCCCAGCATCAGCAGGGGAAAGGCCCGCGGGCCGACCGGCTCGTAGGCGAACGGTGCCTGGTAGGCGCAGCCGATGTAGATCATGGCCAGCACGGGCACGAGCCAGGCAGCCAGGAACAGGCGTTGCAGCAGCATGATGGCGTCCTCGGGCGAGGGCCCCGGCGGGGCCTCGCCGCTCGATCACTGGGTGAGGCCGAATTCCCGGGCCAGCTCGCGGTAGCGGGCGACTTCCTTCGACACGTGGGCCTGCAGTTCCGGACCGGTCAGGGCGAAGGGAAACAGCTCGCGCTGGTCGCGCAGGTGGGCGAACTGGTCGGATACCAGCAGGCGGTCGAAGGCGTCCTTCCACCAGGCGTAGTCGGCATCGCTCACCTTGGGGCCCAGGTAGTAGCCGCGGATCACCGGCCAGACCACCTCGTAGCCCTGCTCGCGGGCGGTCGGGATGGCGGCCATCGCCGGCTCTTCCAGGCGCTGGTCGGAGAGCACCGCGAGGATGCGCATGCCGCCGCTCTGCACATGGGGCATGGAGTCGGAGATGTCGGTGCTGGCCACCTGGATGTGCCCGCCGAGCAGCGCGGTGGCGATCTCGCCGCCGCCTTCCATAGCCACGTAGCGCAGCCGGCGCGGATCGACGCCGACGGCCTTGGCGAACAGCGCGGTCTGCATCCAGTCCTGGCTGCCGACGGTGCCGCCCGAGCCGATCACCACCTGTTCGGGGTTGGCCTTGAGCGCCGCGGCCAGGTCGGCGAGGGTCTTGTAGGGCGAGTCGGCGCGTACCGCAATGGCGCCGTAGCTGGTGGCGACCGCCGCCAGCCACTTCACCGCGTTCTCGTCGAAGCGGCCGAACTTGCCCTGGGCGAGGTTGAGCAGCGAGCCGCTGGAGAAGGCGGTCAGGGTGCCGGCGTCGGTCGGGCGCTGGGCGACCACGGTGTTGTAGGCCACCGCGCCGACGCCGCCCGGCATGTAGGTGACGCGCATCGGCTTCTCGAGCAGCTTCGCCTCGACCAGCGCGCTCTGCGCCAGCTTGCAGGTGAGGTCGAAACCGCCGCCGGGGGCGGCCGGGGCGATGCATTCGGGACGCTTGGGCTCGGCGCTCAGCGGGGCGGACAGCAGCACGGCCGAACCGGCCGCCAGCAGGGTATTGCGCAGCGATGGACGCATGGAGGTTTTCCTCGGGTTTGTTGTTGTTGTCGCAGAAAACGTGGATTCAGACGGACGGGCAGGGCGTCGCGGGCGGACGCCGGCGGTGGGCGCGAGCCAGGCGAAAGGCGGTCTGGGGCGGGCGGACGCGCGGGGGCGCCGGCGGGGCGAACGGGGTGCGGGGCATACAGTGGTTTCCATTGTTGTTGTTGTCGGGAAGCCGCTACCACTGCGTAGGGGCTGCCGGGGCGAGGCGCGTCCGGGACCCGGCGAGCGACTCTCGGGAGATCCTAGTGAGCGAAGCTTTCGCCAACCTTTCACCGGACTTTCGCCGCAGTTCCCCGCTGATCAACCGGGCTTCGTGCCTGTACACTGGTCGGCATTCCCCCCTCCTGCGGAGACCGCCATGCGCATTCTTTTGGTCGAGGATCACGCCCCGCTGGCCGACAGCGTGGCCCAGGCGCTGCGCGCGGCGGGGCTGACCGTCGACGTCCTGCACGACGGGGTGGCCGCCGACCTGGCGCTGTCCAGCGAGGACTTCACCCTGGTGGTGCTCGACGTCGGCCTGCCGCGGCTCGACGGTTTCGAGGTGCTGGCCCGGCTGCGCGAGCGCGGCAACCGGGTGCCGGTGCTGATGCTCACCGCCCGCGCCGAGGTCAAGGACCGCGTGCAGGGGCTCAACCTCGGCGCCGACGACTACCTGGCCAAGCCCTTCGAGCTGACCGAGCTGGAGGCGCGGGTCAAGGCCCTGCTGCGCCGCAGCGTGCTCGGCGGCGAGCGCCAGCAGCACTGCGGCGAGCTGGTCTACGACCTGGCCACCAGCCGCTTCAGCCTGGCCGGCGAGCCGCTCAACCTGACCGCCCGCGAGCAGGCGGTGCTGAGCGCGCTGATCACCCGGCCGGGACGGGTGATGAGCAAGGAGCAGCTGGCTTCCCAGGTGTTCGGCCTGGACGACGAGGTCAGCCCCGACGCCATCGAGATCTACGTCCACCGCCTGCGCCGCAAGCTGGAGGCGAGCGCGGTGCGCATCGTGACCTTCCGCGGCCTCGGCTACCTGCTGGAGTCGCGCGGTGAATGAGCCGGCCGGCGAGTCGGGAATCCGCGTCGACGGCAGCCTGCGCGGCCGCCTGCTGCGGCGGATGGCCGGACTGCTGGCGGTGCTGCTGGCGATCAGCGGGCTGAGCGCCTACTACAACGGCCGCCAGGCCGCCGACCGGGCCTACGACCGCACCCTGCTGGCCTCGGCGCGGAGCATCGCCGACGGGCTCTCCGAGGCCGACGGCAGCCTGCGCGCGGACATCCCCTACCTGGCCCTGGACAGCTTCGCCTTCGACAGCGCCGGACGCATCTACTACCAGGTGCTGGACATCCGCGGCCAATTGGTATCGGGCTACGAGAACCTGCCCGGCGCGCCGGCGGGCGCCCCGCTGACCCGCGACTACCCGGCCCTGGCGCGCTTCTACGACGCGCATTATCGAGGCCAGAACGTGCGGGTGGTCAGCCTGCAGCAGCCGGTCAGCGAGACCACCCTGAGCGGCATGGCGGAAATCCGCGTGGCCGAGACCGAGGAGGCCCGCGAGCGCATGGCGCGCAGCCTGCTCGCCGACACCCTGCTGCGCCTGGGCCTCCTGGCGGTCGGCGCGATGGCCCTGGCCTGGTTCGTGGTCACCGCCGCGCTGCGCCCGCTGGAGCGCCTGCGCCAGGCGGTGGAGGAGCGCAGCCCGGAAGACCTGCGGCCTCTGCCACCGGTCACGGTGCAGCGCGAACTGCTGCCGCTGGTCGGCGCCCTGAACCTCTTCACCGGCCGCCTGCGCCGCCTCCTGGAGCGCCAGTCGCAGTTCATCGCCGACGCCGCCCACGAGCTGCGCACGCCGCTGGCGGCGCTCAAGGCGCGCCTCGAACTGGGCCTGCGCGAGCGCGACCCGGACGCTTGGTACCGCACCCTGGAGGAGGCCCGGCAGAGCGGCGACCGGCTCTCCCACCTGGCCAACCAGCTGCTCTCCTGGGCACGGATCGAAAGCAGTGCCCAGGCCATCGCCGAGGGCGGCGCCGAGCCGGTCGAGCTGGGCAGCCTGTCCCGCGAGCTGGGCCTGGCCCTGGCGCCTCTGGCCCACGCCCGCGGCGTGGCGCTGGCTTTCGAGGGGCAGGGCGAGGTCTGGGTGACGGGCGAGCCGACCCTGCTCAACGAGCTGCTCAGCAACCTGGTGGACAATGCCCTGGCGCACACCCCGCCGGGCGGCAACGTGATCCTGCGGGTCGCTGCGCCGGCCGTGCTGGAGGTCGAGGACGACGGCCCGGGCATCCCGGAGAGCGCCCGGCAGAAGGTCTTCGAGCGCTTCCAGCGGCTCGATCCGCAGCGCGGCGGCGCAGGGCTCGGGCTGGCGATCGTCGGCGAGATCTGCCGGGCGCACCAGGCGGCGATCCGCCTGCTCGACGGCGCCGCCGGCGGGCTCAGGGTGCGGATCGAGTTTCCGCCGGTGCGCCGGGCGGAGGAGGCGTAGGTCGAAGTGCGGTTCCCGGCCATCGGGTGCGCGGTGAACCGGTCTTCATGCCGTCTGTTGTTTTCGACCGGCTGTTCGAGAGCGGCCGCCGAATATCGCGAGCGGCTGATGCGCGGCAATACTTTCCGAATACTCAATAATGAATAAACGGAATTGCCCTTATTGTCAGCCTCTCGAACTCCTAGAATTATTCCCGGAGAGACAGAAACACTCCTCGAAAATATTCCGGACTTCCAAACAGGCATCGCTGGGAAAACTCAGTGAAGGGACCGGCTTGCCTGATGAAACAGGAGAGTGACCATGAATCGTTTAGCTGCCGTGATGATGGCCGTGGCCCCCTTTATAGCCATGAGCAACTTGGTTGATGCCGCCGAAGAGGAACCCGACCCCCTGACTGCCGATCTCCAACTTGTCGTGCCTCGGGAATCGGCGGATGACGAAAAAACCGTTGAAGCCCATGACTACCAATATGGCGATGAACTGGATGTTGAAAAGATCATTTCCATCGAGAGCGATTCGATGGCGTGTGGCGTCACTCCAGCGGTCATGACCTACGAGGACTCCCATGGCGAGATACACGTCCTGCGTTATCGGGTCATGGGTACCGGTTGCCAGAACGGCTAATTCGGACCTTTCTTCGTGCTTGGAATTAAGCGGCTTCAAATTCAATTCGAGCAGATGCACTTCCGGTATTTTGTATGGCCGAAATGCATTTCTTCTTGAAGCGAAGCGCGGTTCGTGCGCCTGCTTGCCGGCCTTGAGGTCTGAAAAGAAGGTGGTCCAGGCCTTGCCCAGATGGGTGAACGGCTTGCCACCGCCAGCGTACTGCTTGCTCCACTCGTCCAGTGCCCAGTTCCACACTTTTCGAGCCGCGACGCAAGGTCGACAGGCCGGCGAAGCGGAGCCGGCCGATCATGGAGGCCTCCTGTTCCTCTGGGCCCCGGCGGCTTGAAGACCGGGCAGCAGGGCGAGCGAAGCGCCGGACGGGCGGCGCTACTTGGCGATAGCCCGCTGGAGCGCGCTATGCTGAGTTCGTCCAGTCGCGACTGGCCGCCCCTGGCCGGATTCAAGGAGAGCTGGTGCCCATCCCCCCGCGTTCGCGTTTCCTGTGGCTCGTCCTGCTGGCGCTGACCGTCGCCGGCGGCTGCGTCTGGCGCAGCTGGCGCGGTCCCGAACTGCCCGGCTATCGGCTGGAACTGCGGCCGCTGGTGCAGCGGGTGGTGGCCAGCGGCGAGGTCGGCAGCCAGTCCCTCTCCCAGGTCGGCAGCGAGATCACCGGGGTGGTGGCGGTCCGTCACGTGCGCGAGGGCGATGCGGTACGCGCCGGCGACCTGCTGCTCGAGCTGCGCGACGACGAACAGCGCGCCCGGGTGCGCGAGGCCGAGGCGGCGCTGGAGCAGCTGCTGCACTCCATCCGCCCGCAGGCTGAGGCGCTGCTGCGCGAGACCCGGGCCAACCTGGAGCAGGCGCGCCGCGAGCGGGAGCGCCGCGACGTCCTGCTCGAGCGCCGGGTGGTGGCCGCCGAGGAGCGCGAGCAGGCGCGCCGCGCCGAGATGACCGCGCGGGTGGCCCACGAGCGGGCGCGTCTGGCGGCCGCGGCGCTGGCCGAGGGCGGCAGCGAGGAGCGGGTGTTGCGCCAGCGCCTGGAGGCGGCGCGGGTGGCGCTGTCGCGCACGCGGATTCATGCCCAGGTCGACGGCATCGTCCAGACCCGAGCGGTGGAGCCGGGCGATCTGGTGCAGCCGGGCCGCACCCTGCTGCAGATCGCCCGCGAAGGCACCCGCGAGATCCTCCTGCCGCTGGACGAGAAGGACCTGGCGCCGGTCGCGTCCGGACAGCTCGCCCGGGTGGTCGCCGATGCCTACCCCGAGCGGGTTCTCGCCGCCCGGGTCGGCTACCTGGCGCCGGCGGTGGACACCAGCCGCGGCACCCTCGACGTGCATCTGGACCTGCTCGAGCCGGCCGACTTCCTGCGCCAGGGCATGACGGTGTCGGTGAACATCGAAACCGGTCGCCGCGAGCAGGCGCTGGTGCTGCCCAACGACGCCGTGCTGGGGCGCGACGGCTCGCGCGGCGAGGTGCTGCGCCTGAACGGCGAGCGGGTGGAGCGGGTGCCGGTGCGCCTGGGTCTGCGCGGCACCGCGCTCAGCGAAGTGCTCGAGGGCCTGGCGCCCGGCGACCGGGTGTTGGCCGTGGCGGCGGCCGAGGGCGAGCATGTGCGCCTGCGCGAACGGTCGTTGCCCCCGGGCCGGGCGGAGTGATCGCGATGGGGCTGGGCGGATCGCTGTGGTTCGAGTGGAAGATCGCCCTGCGCTTTCTGCTCGACAACTACCTGCAGACGTTGCTGATTCTGGTGGGCATCACCGTCGGCTGCGTGGTGATCGTGTTCATCACCGCGCTGATCACCGGGCTGCAGGGCAACGTCATCGTCCGCACCCTGGGCACCCAGGCGCACATCCGCATGCTGCCGCCGGACGAGGTCAACCGCGTCCTGCCCGCGCCGCCCGGGCTGCTCGCCCTCGACCTGGAGAACCCGCGGCCGCAGCGGCTGCGCTCGATCGGCAACTGGCAGGAGGTGCGCGACGTGCTCGACCGGCAGCCCGACATCCTCGCCGTGTCGCCGGTGGTCAGCGGCCCGGCCATGGGCCGGCGCGGCGTGGCGCGGGCCTCGGTCGCCCTGCTGGGCATCGATCCGGCGCGCTACCTGCGCGTGGTGCCGGTGACCGACGACCTGATCGCCGGGCGCTTCGAGATCGGCGCCGGGCATGCGGTGATCGGCAAGGAGCTGGCCGACGACCTGGGCCTGGAGCTGGGCGACAAGCTGCGCCTGGATGCCGGCGAGGGACGCGAGGCGATCGTCGACGTCACCGGCATCTTCGAACTCGGCGTGCGCGAGCTGGATGCCCGCCACGTCTACCTGGACCTCAAGCAGGCGCAGACCCTGCTCGACCTGCCCGGCGCGGTGACGGTGATCGACACCACGGTCGCCGACATCTTCGCCGCCGAGGACATCGCCGTGCGCCTGGCCCGACTCACCGGGCTGAAGGCCGAGAGCTGGATGACCACCAACAGCGAGCTGCTCAATGCGCTGCGCTCGCAGACCATGACCAGCCAGGTGATCCGCCTCTTCGTCGGCCTCTCGGTGGCCTTCGGCATCGCCAGCGTGCTGGCGGTGAGCGTGGTCCAGCGCACCCGCGAGATCGGCATCCTGCGCGCCATGGGCAGTTCGCGCGGACAGATCCTGCGGGTCTTCCTGCTCCAGGGCGGGCTGCTCGGGATGCTCTGCTCGGGGATCGGCGGGGGGCTGGCCTGGCTGCTGGTGGAAGCCTTCAACCACTTCGGCGCCTGGCCGTTCGTGATCCTCGTCGAGCCGACCCTGATTCCCGGCGCCATGGCGGTGGCGACCCTCACCGGGGTGCTCGCCGCCGCCGTGCCGGCGCGCCGCGCCGCCCGTTACGCCCCGGCAGTGGCGATCCGCTATGTCTGAGTCCGAAGAGGTCCTGCGCCTGGCCGGCGTGGGCAAGGTCTACAACCCCGGCACGCCGCAGGAGAGCGCGGTGCTGCACGGCATCGACCTGCGCCTGGCGCGCGGCGAGCTGGCCGCGCTGATCGGCCCCTCCGGCTCGGGCAAGACCACCCTGCTCAACCTCGTCGGCCTGCTCGACAGCCCGAGCGCCGGCGAGCTTTACCTGCAGGGCCGGCCGACCCGCGAACTGGACGACACGGCGCGCACCCGCCTGCGCAACGAGGCGATCGGCTTCGTCTTCCAGTTCCACCACCTGATCCCGGCCTTCAGCGTGCTGGACAACGTGCTGATGCCGCTGATGATCCGCCACGGCAAGCCGGGCGCCGAAGACATCGAGCGCACCCGCGACCTGTTGGTCGCGGTCGGCCTCGAGGGCTTCGCCGCCAAGAAGGCCATCGAGCTGTCCGGCGGCCAGCAGCAGCGTGTCGCCATCGCCCGCGCATTGGTCACCCATCCGGCCCTGCTGCTGGCCGACGAGCCGACCGGCAACCTGGACACCCACACCGCGGAGAACGTCTTCGAACTGTTCCGCCGCTTCAACGCCCAGTTCGGCTGCGCGGTGCTGGTGGTCACCCACGACCAGCGCCTGGCGGCCGGCTGCCCGCGCACCGTCGAGCTGGTGGACGGGCGGATCGTCGGCGGGCCGGGCGATGTATCCGGTTCTGCCTCGCGTTAGGTTCTGTTGAGGCAAGCGCCGTGCTGAAGCGGTGGCTTCTGCCATGACCGGCAGACGCCCTCCGAGCAATCGGCGGATCGCTATGCGTTATGAGAAGAAGGCCAGTCATTTCAAGGAAATGCTGGCCTTCGCGGTCGTTCTGCTATGGCTACCGATAGGTCAGCAGAACTTAGAGGACGAAGTCCCCGGTCGACAGGCTGGTGATGCCGGTGAGCGCGATGGCGAACTCGGCGGTGCTATCCGCGTCGGTATTGCCGTAGAGCACCCCGCTCATCACCTTCAACTGGCCGGCCGTGGTAAAGGCGGTGGCGCTGTCGATGACTGAGGTAAAGGCTTCGTTGGTGGCGGTCGAGGCGGTGTCGGCATCCAGCGTCGACAGGTCGATTTTGTCGCTGCCCCGGACGAAGTCGGTGATGACGTCCCAGGTGGTACTGGTGAGGCTCATTTCGCTAAGGGCATCGAAGTCGAAGAGGTCGTTGCCATTCCCTCCGGTAAGAATGTCCTTGCCATCGCCGCCCGTGAGGGTGTCGTTGCCATCGCCGCCTTGCAAGAGGTCGGCGCCGGAGAGGCCTTTCAGATTGTTGTTGAGCGAATTGCCGATGATCGTGTTGTTGAGGTCGTTACCGGTGCCATTGATGTTCAGGGAACCCTTGAGCGTCAGGTTCTCGACATTGCCGGTGAGCGTGTAGGTAATGGTGCTCTCGACGGTGTCCAATTCGGAGGCCAAGGTACTGACGATCGTTTCGGTAACGATATCGCCGGCATTGTTGGCATCGCCGGCATTGTCGACGATATAAAGATCGGCACCTTTGCCGCCGTTCATGGTGTCGGCGCCTTTGCCGCCGTTGAGGACGTCGGCATCGTCCCCGCCCTCCATGAAGTCGGTGCCGTCGCCGCCGTTGAGCACGTCCTTGCCGGCATCGCCACCCAGCGTATCGTTACCTGCCCCGCCGTTAAGGGTGTCGTTGCCGGCAAGCCCCTGCAGGATGTCGTTGCCACCGAGGCCGCCCAGCAGGTTGGCCCCGGTGTTGCCTACGATGGTGTTGCTCAGGGCGTTGCCGTAGCCGCTGATGGCTGTCGAGCCGGTCAGAGTGAGGTTTTCGACATTGGCTTCGCTCAGGGTCCAGGAGATCGCGCTTTCGATGGTGTCGACCTCCAGGCTTGAGCTGTTCGTTTCGGTCACGACGTCACCGATACTGTCGACCACATAGGTATCGTTGCCCGAGCCGCCATCCATGACATCGGCGCCGCCGCCGCCGATCAGCCGGTCGTTGCCGCCCATGCCGAAGAGCAGGTTGTCGGCGGCGTTGCCGGTGATGACGTTCGCCAGCTCGTTACCCCTGCCTTCGAGCATGTCGGTTCCCATCAGGGTCAGGTTTTCGAGATTGGTGCCCAGCGTCCAGTCGAGCCAGGCCTCGACCGTGTCGATTTCGGCAGTGACGGGCGTGGTTTTCGAAACGACGATGGGGTCCGTGTTTGTGGATTGTGCCGTTTCGATGAGGGTGTCGGAGGTGGAGTCGACCACATAGGTGTCGTTGCCGAGTCCTCCCTGCAGGGTGTCGTTGCCCCGGCCGCCATCGAGCCGATCACTGCCGTCCCCGCCAGTCAATATGTTGGCGGCGCTGTTGCCGGTCAGGGTGTTGTCCAGTGCGTTGCCGGTCCCGTTGATGGCGGCGCTGCCCATGAGGACGAGATTTTCGAGATTGCTCCCGAGCGTGTAGCTGAGGGCAATTTTTACCGTATCTATTTCGGTCTTCGCCGTGCCTGTCTCGACGACGACATCGTTCAGCGTGTCCAGGTAGTAGGTGTCGTTGCCCGCACCGCCGATCATCCTGTCGGTCCCGGCGCCCCCATCAAGGGTGTCGTTGCCGCTTCCCCCGTCCAGGGTGTCGTTGCCGAGCTGCCCGCTCAGCCGGTTATTGCCCGTGTTGCCGGTCAGGGTATTGGCCAGTTGGTTGCCATACCCCGAGATTGCGGTCGAGCCGGTCAGCGTGAGCTTTTCCAGATTGGTGCCGAGCGTCCAGGTGATCGAGCTTTCCAGCGTGTCGATCTCGCTGGTGCTGGTGCTGCTCTCATCGATTACATCGCCGGCATCGTCGACTACATAGGTGTCGTTGCCGGCGCCACCGATCAGAAGGTCGCTACCCGCTCCGCCGTCGAGCCTGTCGTTCCCCGCCAGGCCGGACAGGGTGTTGTCCGATGAGTTTCCTGTCAGCCGGTTGGCTTTGGCGTTGCCGGTTGCCGTCAGGGCATCGCCGCTCAGCGTCAGGTTTTCGATGTTGGCTTGTGCCGTCGTATTGAGCGTCCAGTCGAGGCTGCTTATTACCGTGTCGATTTCGCTGGACGATGTTGCCGTCTCGATCAGCGTGTCGCCGATATCGTCGACCACATAGGTATCGTTGCCTGCGCCGCCGTCGAGTGTGTCCTGTCCCCGTCCGCCATTGAGGGTGTCGTTGCCGAGCGCGCCGCTCAGGAGGTTGTTTCCCGAGCTGCCGATGATGAGGTTGTTGCGCTCGTTGCCCGTTCCGTTTATCGCGAGAGATCCGTAAAGCGTGAGGTTTTCAACATTCAAGCCCAATTGCCAGTTGATGTTTCCCTTGACTATTACGGTATCTATCTCGGTGGTTGTGGTCCCGTCCTCAAGCACGCTGTCGCTCAGACTGTCGACGATGTAGGTATCGTTGCCCAGTCCGCCCTCCATCACGTCGTTGCCACTGCCGCCGTCGAGCAGATCGTTGCCCTCCCCGCCACTCAGGGCATCGTTGCCGAGCCCGCCGTTCAGGGTGTCGTTGCCTGCTGCGCCAGTCAGCTGATCCGCCCCGGCGGCACCGGAAAGGACATTGTTTGCGCTGTTGCCGGTAATGGCGTTGTCGAGTTCGTTGCCGACACCGAAGCTGGACTGAGTGCCATTCAGGCGGAGGTTTTCGAGATTGCTTCCCAGCACCCAGCTGGTACTGCTCTGCACCGTATCGATTTCGGTACTCAGGGTGCTGGTCAGGGCAATCGCATGAAGCGAACGCCTCGCATTTGAAGTCGTGATCACGAGACTGTATCAATGGGATATTTGAGCACCTGCGCATGCCCTCTCTTCCCATGCCCATCACGGACGTATTCGTCGCCCTGGCCGACCCTCGGCAGACCAACAAGGTTCAGCACTCCCTGGCCGAAACC
>Ga0209373_10001382_pt1 | contig 28783 bp, 19 predicted proteins | sample Higcelweek5metaG_FD_187173 | JGI IMG/M metagenome (GOLD analysis project Ga0209373, IMG submission 187173) | Freshwater pond sediment microbial communities from the University of Edinburgh, under environmental carbon perturbations - High... | ecosystem: Environmental > Aquatic > Freshwater >... | reverse complement strand
TGAACGGCTTATCCACCACCACATGCTTGCCAGCTGCCAGCGCCCGGCTTACCAGATCGGCGTGGGTGTCATTGGGCGTGGCGATCACAACCAGGTCGATATCATCAGCGGCAAAGGCGGCATCCGACACGCGGAGTACCCGCACATCCGGCCAATGCTCCCTCACCTTTTCCCCATTGCTGGAAACGATGGTCGCGAGCGTCAGGCCAGGTGTCGCCGCGATCAAAGGGGCATGAAAGGTCTGTCCCGCATAGCCGTAGCCGATAAGAGCGACGTTTAACATTATAGGACATCCCTTTGTTTTAACGATCAGATGGCCTCGATCACCATACCATCATAGGCGGGTTCCACGCCGTCCGGCAAAAGGCGACACAACGTGTCATAATCCATCATATGGTTCATATGGGTCAGGATGGCCCGCTTGGGTCGCAGCCGCTCGATCCAGCCGCGTGTGATCTCCCAATGGGCATGAACCGGGTGCGGCGGCTCCAACCGCACACAATCCACAACCCAGGTTTCCACCCCCTCCAGAACCTCGAACGCTTCATCGCTCAACCGCACCACATCGGTGGAATAGGCGATACGGCCAAAGCGGAAGCCGAGGCTGTTGGAAAAGCCATGATCCTGGGCGAAGGGAATTACATCAATAGAACCAACACGAAAGGGTCCATTGATGATACATGGCGTTAACGCGGGGCGGGCATATATGTTGCCGCCGGGCGGCAAGGGAGCGAAGCAATAGTCGAACCTGTGAGTCAGGATCGCCAGCGCGTCCGCATCGGCATGCACATCCAGTGGCTTGCCAGTCAACCAGTTGATCGCCCGCAGATCATCGATACCATGGGCGTGGTCGGCATGGGCATGGGTATAGAGCACGGCATCCAGATGCTGTGAACCCCTATCCACCAACTGTTCCCGCAGATCCGGCCCGGTATCGACCAGGATACTGGTAGAAGCGTTTTCCACCAGTATGGAGGGGCGACGGCGACGGTTGCGCGGGTTGGCCGGATCGGCTTGGCCCCAGACATTACCGATCAACGGCACACCGGAAGAGCCGCCGCAACCGAGAATGGTGACACGCATGGCCGCCCCTTCTTCCCCTGCCGTCAAGCCGCCAGCGACAGGGCAGCGGCGGGCACCTTGGTGAACAGGCGCTGGAAATTGGCTGTCGTCGCCCGTGCCAATTCAGCCTCGCTGACCCCCTTCACCTCCGCCACATGGCGGGCAGTGTGGGCGACGAAGGCCGGCTCGTTGCGCTTGCCACGCATCGGTATCGGCGCCAGATAGGGCGCATCGGTTTCCACCAGAATGCGCTCCAGCGGCACATCGGCGGCAATGGCGCGCAAATCCTCCGACTTCTTGAAGGTCACGATGCCGGACAGCGAAATGTAAAAGCCCAATTCCAGAGCTTCTTCAGCCAGTTGCCGGCCAGAGCTGAAGCAATGCAGTAACCCGCGTAGCCGTCCCTGCCCCTCTTCCCGCAAGATGCGGATCGTGTCCTCATCCGCATCGCGGGTATGGACGATGATCGGCAGGTCGGTTTCCAGGCACACCCGGATATGGCGGCGGAACGCTTCCTGCTGAATGTCGCGCGGGCTCTTATCGTAGAAATAATCCAGGCCGGTTTCACCGATGCCGACAACCTTGGGGTTTGCCCTGGCCAGTTCGATCAGTTTTTCAACGTCGCAAAGGGCAAATTCCTCCACCGCCTGATGCGGATGGATGCCCAAAGTGCAATAGACATCCGGATAGGATTGAGCAACATCAAGCACCTGCCCGAACTTGCTGACATGGGTGCAGATGGAAAGCATCAAGCCCACGCCCGCATCGCGGGCGCGCTGCACCACGGCATCGCGCTCGGGCGCGAAATCCGGGAAATCCAGATGGCAATGGCTGTCGACCAGCATCACTTGGTCTCCTCCGCCTCTGGCGCCACATAGCGTGGGAAGGCTGGCTGCGGGGCGGGCAGCGGCGTACCGGGCACCAGCTTGGCCGTCAGCAGATCGCCAAAGCCGCGCTGATCGACCGGAACCACCAGTTGGTCCAGGATGCCGGCGCTGCTGCCCGGCATGAAGGGCTGGGTCATGATCGCCAACTGGCGGATCACATCGGCCAGATTATACAGCACGGTGCCCAGGCGGACCTGATCGGTTTTGCGCAGGGTCCATGGCGCCATTTCATCGACATAGCGGTTGGCATCGCCCACCACGCGCCAGATGGCATCCAGCGCCTTGTTGAAGGCCTGGTTGTCCAGTTCCACCCGCACGGCATCCAACATGCCAGCGGCGGCGTTCAACAGGGTGTTATCCGCGTCTGTCAGCGCGTCCGGCTGCGGCACCTTGCCTTCATGATACTTCTGGATCATGGAGAGCACGCGCTGGCAGAGATTGCCGTAATCATTGGCCAACTCGCCATTGATCCGCTGCATCATGGCGCGCCTGGAGAAATCACCATCATTGCCAAACGGGATTTCGCGCAGCAGGAAATAGCGGGTCTGGTCCAGGCCATAGGTGTCCAGCAGTTCCTGCGGCTTCACCACATTGCCCAGCGATTTGGACATTTTCTCGCCTTCCACGGTCCACCAGCCATGGGCGAACACGCGGCGCGGCAGCGGCAGGCCGGCCGCCATCAGGAAGGCCGGCCAATAGACGGTGTGGAAGCGCAGAATATCCTTGCCCACCATATGCAGGTCGGCCGGCCAGTATTTGGCGAAATCCGTGCCCTCACCCGTCTCCGGATAGCCGATGGCGGTGATGTAATTCACCAGCGCATCCAGCCAGACATACATCACATGCTTCTCATCGCCCGGCACCTTGACCCCCCAGTCGAAGGTGGTGCGGCTGACCGAGAGGTCACGCAGGCCGGTCTTGACGAAGCTGATCACCTCCGACCGCTTACCCGACGGCATGATGAAATCCGGCTGTTCCTCATAAAGCTTCAGCAGCTTTTCACCATAGGACGCCAGCTTGAAGAAATAGCTCGGCTCCTCCACCCATTCCACCGGGGCGCCGGTGGGGGCGAAGCGCTGGCCGTTACGCTCCGTCAGCTCATCCTCACCGTAATAGGCCTCATCACGGACGGAGTACCATCCCTTATAGCTGCCCAGATAAATGTCGCCATTATCCAGCAGCTTCTGCCAGACGGCCTGCACAGCCTTGATGTGGCGCGGTTCGGTGGTGCGGATGAAATCGGTGTTGCTGATATTCAGCAGGGCCGCCAGATCGCGGAAGTTCTGAGAGTTCTTGTCGGCCAGCGCCTGGGGCGTGGTGCCGAAATTCTCTGCCGATTTCTGCACCTTCTGCCCATGTTCGTCGGTGCCGGTAAGGAATCTCACGTCGAACCCGTCCAGCCGCTTGAAGCGGGCCAGCACGTCGCAGGCGATCGTCGTATAGGCGTGGCCGACATGCGGGGCGTCGTTCACGTAATAGATCGGCGTCGTGATGTAATAAGGTGCGCGCCCGGACATGGTGCTTCTCCGCAAAAACGGCAAATCGGAAACGGTTTTTCAGGCAGAAGCCGCTTCGATCTGCATCAAAACGCCCATCAGGGTCTGACGCCGATCCAGGCTGGCATGATCCGCCTTGCTGAACAGATGGTTGGTGTTCTCCCACACCTCCACCCAGCGATCAAGGCGCCCGGCCTGAAGGCTCCCCTGCATCAGGCGGTGGACAAGGGCCGCTTCCCCCGGCACCACCTCTGGCGGGATGGTGCCGCGCGCGGCCGCCCGCGCGATACGGCCCAGCCACCAGCCGATCAGTTCGGAAATGGCGGCCCAGCTTGCGTCATCATTGCCGCGCAGCACGGCATCGATGAAGGCATAGGCGCCCAGAATATCCAGCCGCGGCAGCGTGTCGAACACGCCCAGCATGGCCTTGTAGAGGTCCATGCCGCCAGCATGGTGCAGTTCCAGTGCCTTGCCCACCGATCCTTCGCCCAACCGGGCAAGCGCCGTGCGGTCGCCATCGGCCATGTCGGATTGATAGCGAAACAGCAGGCTTTTCACCTGCGCCTCGCTCAACGGGTCCAGCATCAGCTTGCGCGTGCGTGATCGGATGGTCGGCAGCATGGCACCGACATTATCGGCCACCAGCAGGATCAATGTCTTGGGCGGCGGCTCTTCCAGAATTTTCAGGATGGCGTTCTGGCCGCTGGTATTCAACTGGTCAGCGCCATCAACAATCACCACGCGCCACCCGCCCTCTGCCGAGGTCAGGTGCAGAAAGGGGGCGATCTTGCGCACCTCATCCACCGGCAGATCACGCTTATAGCGTTTGCGCTTTTCGTCCCAGGTGCGTTGGATGGTCAGCAGATCGGCGTGGCCGCTGGCGGCAATGCGGCGACAGGCCGGGTGCTCTGGATCGACATTCAGGCTGGTGGGCGTGGGCGGCGGGCCGAACAGGCCGCCATCGGCCTCCCCTGGCAAACCCTTGACCAGGACAAAGCGGGCCATGCGATAGGCCAGCGTCGCCTTGCCCACCCCCGGCGGGCCGCCGATCAACCAGGCATGATGCATGCGGCCCGAGTTCCAGCTTTCCAGCAGCAGGGCCTGGGCGGTGGCATGGCCTTCCAGATGGGTGTTTCGACGCGGATGATAGGTTTCCGCGTCAAACGGGGTCTGCGCGCTCACCGCAGGGCCCCCAGCCGGTCACGGACTGTCCGGCGGATCGCGGCCTGGATATCGTCAATGCCCTGGCCCGCATCGATGATGGCGCAGCGTTCCGGTTCAGTGGCGGCAATGGCGAGATAGCCGTCGCGCAGGCGGCGATGGAAATCGACTTTCATCTGCTCGTACCGGTCTTCACCGCCATTGCGGGATGCGGCACGGGCCAGACCGATGCCGGGTTCAACATCCAGGATCAGGGTCAGGTCTGGCCGGGTAGAGCCAACGGCGATGTCACGCAACTGTGCCAGCAACCCCTTGTCCAGCCCGTGCCCATCGCCCTGATAGGCGGTGGTGCTGTCGGCAAAACGGTCGCACAGCACCCACTGCCCCTGTTCCAATGCCGGCAGAATGGTGCGGTGCACATGGTCATAACGGGCAGCGGAGAGCAACAAGGCCTCGCTGACCGGCAACCAGCGACCGACATCGCCATTGACCAACAGGGTACGGATGGCTTCCGCCCCTGGCGAACCACCCGGTTCCCTTGTTGTCACCACCTGAAGGCCCCCGGCGCGCAACGCCTCTGCCAGCAGACGTATCTGGGTGGATTTTCCGGCCCCCTCGCCGCCTTCCAAGGTGATGAAGCGACCACGTTCAGCCATTTTACGGGGCCTTTACCGGCTCTGCCGCCGGGATGGTGGCGGGCTGGGACGGCCCGAACAACATATGGGAGGCAGCGGCGGCGACACGACCGAACAGGCCCAGCCGTTCCACATCGACGGTCGCCACCAGCGGCACCTCCAGCGTCGGGAAGTCTGGTGCCGTCACCTTTAGGGTTGCCAGCTTGGTGCCCTTGGCAATCGGTGCTTCCACCGGGGCGTTGGAAACCAGCGTCACCTTCATCAGGCGGCGCTGTTCATGGGTCAGGGTGATCTTTACCTGGCTCTGGATGGTCAGCGGCACGCTTTCCGCCCGCCCCAGCCAGACGGGCAGGTTGTCGACCACTTCCCCGGCCTTGAAAAGGGTGTAGTTGGAGAATTCACGCCAGCCCCATTCCAGGATACGGGCACTTTCATCGGCGCGGGCCTGCATGCTGGGCAGCCCATTGACCACCAATACCAGGCGGCGTTCCTCGCGCTTGCCGGTGGCAATCAGACCATAGCCGGCAATCTCCGTATGGCCGGTCTTCATGCCGTCCACACCCATGTTGCGATAAAGCAGCGGGTTGCGATTGCCCTGCTTGATACCGTGATAGGTAAAATCCTGCTCCGAATAATAATGGAAATATTCGGGGAAATCACGGATCAGCCGGACGGCCAAGGTGGAGAGGTCACGCGCCGTGGAATAATGGTCCGGGTCCGGCCAACCCGATGCATTCATCAGGTTGGTGTTGGTCAGGCCCAGTTCCTTCATGCGCTTGTTCATCGCTGTGGCGAAGGCCGGTTCCGTGCCGGACAAGCCCTCGGCCAGCACCACACAGGCATCATTGCCTGACTGGATGATGACGCCGCGGATCAGGTCTTCGACCTTGATATTGTTGCCCAGTTCCACAAACATCTTGGAGCCCTGGACCTTCCAGGCCCGTTCCGACACGGGCAGCGTGTCTTCCAGCGACAGACGGCCTTCCTTCAGCCGTTCGAATACCATATAGGCCGTGGCGACCTTCGACATGGATGATGTCGGCATACGCTCGTCGGCATTCTTTTCGAACAGGACAGTGCCTGTCTCCGCGTCCAGCAGAATCGCCTCCCGGGCGATCGTATCCAGGCTGGCCGCCATTGCCGGCGTGGCTGCGGCGGTGATCAGGAAGGCCACCGCCGCCCGGCGGACAGCGCCCTTCATCCGACGTGCGAACCGAAATTCCATGGTATTCTGCTAACCCTTTGTCTGCGTAAAGCGACGCCAGCGACACCCTTGGTGCCCGGTACCGCCATCATGACGGTACATCCCGACGAATGCCACCTCTAGAACGCCGCGGGGGGATGGCACAAGCCCAAGCCCCCGCCCCAATGGCGTTACCCCTTAGTCGACGATGATGCGTGCACCCGTGGTGCCCGTCTGCAGCACCTGGGACAAGACCTGATCCGCCCGGTCCACATTTTCGAACGGCCCGACACGAACACGGAAGAACTGCGTATCGCCCACCATCGCCGGGGAAATATTGGTGGGCGAGATGGAATTTAACCGTGCCCGCAGTTTGTTGGCATTGTCGAAAATGGCAAAGGATCCCGCCTGCACATAGATACGCTGGGGACCGGGCGGCACCGGCTTCTGTTCCACAACGGGGGCCGGCATAAAGCGGCCATCATCCGTGGTGGTGCCCGCCACCGTCGCCGGCGGGGCCACATTGCGCGACGGCACGGGCTTAGGTGGCGGCAGGGGTGCCCCTTCCACCGTTACCTTGGGACGGGGGGCGGCCTGCGGCACCGGGCCGCCATCCGGGGAGCCGGCAATCTGGGTACCACCGGCATTCATCGCCGCCGCAGCGATGGCTCGGCTTTCCTCAACCAGAATCTCCACCCGCACCTTGGCCGTGCCCTTCTGGTCAAACCCCAGCAACTGGGCGCCACGGCGCGACATATCAATGATACGTCCAGGCACGAACGGCCCGCGATCATTGATCCGCACCACGATGGAGCGGCCATTTTCCAGGTTGGTCACCCGTACAAGGCTGGGCATTGGCAGGGTCTGATGCGCCGCCGTCAGTTCATTTTCGTTATAATCTTCGCCATTGGCGGTGGCTTTAGTATGGAAGCCGGGGCCGTACCAACTGGCAATGCCAGTCTGGTTATAATTGTAGTCCACCTGTGGGTAATACCAGACACCATCAATCTGGTATGGATTACCCACCTTATACGTTCCACCCGGCGTGGTGCTGGGGGCTGCCTGTGAGGGGGCAGCCTGCGGGGCTTTGGGCGGCGGCTTGGATGCGCAGGCAGAAAGCCCGATCAAGCCGAAGCCCAAAATCACCAACTTCACCACATTTGCCCGCGACATGCCGCTTTGCCCCCAACCGATTGTGGCGGCACACTACATCAACTCAAACACCCGCGCCAATATGGTCGGCGAGGATTCCGACCGCAGTCGCGAAATAGGTGGAGCGGTTCCAGTTCATGATGGTGCGGTAATTCTCATAGACCAGATAGGCCTTACCGCCGGGCCCATCGGGAAGAACCAGCGCCGCTGAAAGCGCCGCCGCCGGTAGCGGCTTTCCATTCGCCTGCCGCACCCCCCGATTGGCCCATACAGATAGATTCTGTGCCTTGTCGAGACCAACCCAGGACGCGGAATCTCCCTTCTTGGGCAATTTCACCTCCCGGCCCCAATTCTGATCCATACGCCAGCCCACCTTGGACAGATAATTGGCAGCAGATGCGAAGACATCTGCCGGGGTGCCCCAGATATCGCGCCTGCCATCACCGTCAAAATCCTGAGCATAACGCAGGAAGCTGCTGGGCATGAACTGGCTCTGCCCCATGGCACCCGCCCAGGACCCCAACATCCGCTCCGGCGTAATGTGCCCCTGATCCAATATCTGCAAAGCTTCAAGCAGTTCTTGCCGGAAGTAAGCGCTGCGCCGCCCCTCATATGCGAGTGTTGCCAGGGCATCGACCACTTTGAAGCCCCCCATGTTACGACCGAAATCCGTTTCCATCCCCCAAAGCGCAACAATGAAACGTGGCTGCACCCCGTACCTGCCAGCCACCTTCAGCAGCAGGTTGTGATGCGTGCGGTAGAGTTCCCGCGCCCTGGCAATGCGTTGTTTGGTAACGGTACGCGCCAGGTATGTATCAAAGCTGATCGTGCGCTCCGGCTGCTTGGCATCCAATTCCAGGATGCGGGCAATCGGTTGCAGATCCGTCAGCGTCGCCACCACGATCCCCTGGGAGATGCCCTTGTCCAGAGCTTCCCGACGAAGTGAGCCCAACCATTGCTGGAAATCAACTTGCTGGACCGGCTGTGCCGCAGCACTGCCGGTAACAAGGGCCAGGGCCAGCAACAGGCCGCCCGTCCAGCCGTTACGGCGGTTGGATGTGCGTGAGATCAAGGTCCGAGCTCCTATACTGCAAGCTTCTCCGTTGTGGCATGCCGTGCAGGGCAATAGCAACCAGTGCCGGGCAGAACAGCGGTAGTACGACGGAAAGGCAAACCCTCAGGGTGCAGGGAACAAATCAGACGTCCTTCCCGCCAGCCAATAGGCCAGCAGGCCACGATATTCATGGGCGGCCCGGTCCAACTTCTCCAGATTGCTGGATAGATTGAGGCCAAAATGCCAGATATCAGCCTTGTTGACGGCATAGCTGACGGGATAGGGAACCACATCGACACCCATTTTGCGGAAAATCCCGATAGATCGGGGCATGTGTGTTGCCGAGGTCACCAGCAGCACCCTGCCACCCGCCGGCAGCAAGGGCTTGCTGTTGGCTGCATTTTCCCAAGTGTTGCGGGCGGAATCCTCCAACCGAAGGCGTGACATGTCGATCCCCATATCCGTCAGGAAACGGGCCACGATCGGCGCTTCACGGGCGTCCGGTTCGCGTGGATCACCGCTACCACCGCTGAAGATCACTGGAATATCCGGATATTGCCGCATCAGATGCGGCAGCACCGTCAGGCGTTCCGCTTCCTGATTCAATTGAGGGGCATGATGTTCGGTCGAGCCGACAGGCATGATGGCCCCACCCAGCACAAGGATGGCATCCACCCTTTCCAGCACACCGGCCGGCGGAGGGGCAAAGCGCTGTTCCAGCGGCAGCAGCAGCCAAGTGGAAACGGGTGTGATCATCACAATGGTCAGACATAGGGCGGCACCGCCCAACAACCATTTCCCAGCCCCCCGACCAGCCAGCAGCAGCAACAGTCCCACAAAGGCGGTCAGTCCGATGACATTGCCGGGAACAGTCAACGCTCCCAATAACTTGCTTAACGCGAACCCCATGAATGGGCCCCTTCCGTTTTCCTTCCCGTCTCGACGGGGCATGATTGATATAAAAGAATTAAAGAAAATGTAGGTGATCTTAGTTCCAATGGGCGAACGATTGTGGAAATATGCAGAAGGTGCTGTGTTGTGAATACAGGGACTTCCCGCTTCAATGCGGAGAAAATTCGTGTTTCCAAAGCGGTACCAGGGGCGACACCATCATCTGGCACTGGTACATATTCGTCATGAACGCGGAATTTGGGTGCGCGATATGCTGAAGCGCTATGTGCTGCCGTCTATCATCACCCCCGCACCATTCCTATACCAAGATTTCGGAACATTAGCGTCGTGACACTGCCTAACATCCTGTCTCCGGAGGGGAGTGCGACCGCCACCGGGCCTGACCGCGATGCTGTTACAGGCCTGTGGGAGATGCGCCCATTCGTCAACCAGGTTGACGATCTGCTGAAACAACATCAGGGGAAATTGATCGCCGGTCTGCTGGTCATTGAAATCGAACGGATGAATCAGCTGTTCCAGGTGCATGGCCAAGGTTCGCTGGATTACGCCATGGCATTGCTGGTGGAGCGTCTGCTGCCGACCTGTGGCAAGCAGGATTTAATCTGCCGTTTCGCGCAGACGGAGTTCGCCATTTTCCTGCCCGGCCTGGATCATGCCGGCAAGGCCCTGTTCGCTGCATCCGCCATCGCAAACAGCATGGCGGACCCCATTATCATTGAGGGGCAGCAATTGCACGTTTCCGCCAAAATCGGCGTGGCTGTATCACCCAATGATGCCATCGACGGGCCATCCTTGATCCGCAACGCCTGCGTTGCGCTGCGGCAGGCCGTTGCTTCAGGTACCGCAAGTTATTTGCATTTCACCCGGTCTATGCGCGATGAAATGCGCGACAAGCTGGACCTGGAGGATGCCCTGCGCGCGGCAATCCGGGAAGATCAGCTAACCGTGCATTACCAGCCGAAGGTTGCCATTGCCGGCGGGCATGTGATTGGCGGCGAGGCGTTGCTGCGCTGGCGGCATCCGGTTAAAGGGATGATCCCACCCAGCACCTTCATCCCGACGGCTGAAGACACCGGCCTGATCGTGCCGATCGGGGAATGGGTGCTGCGAAAGGCCATCAACCAGATCAAGGAATGGCTGGACGAGGGATTGCCGCCGATACAAATCGCCGTCAATGTCTCCGAACGCCAGTTCCGCTGGGGTCATCTGCCGGCTCTGGTCGATGTGCTGCTGGCGGAAAGTGGTATTCCACCGCACCTGTTGCAGTTGGAAATAACGGAGACCATCCTTCCCGCAGATCTCGAAGGCGCTTTACAGCAGATGCGCTGGATTGCCGACCGGGGGGTGGCGCTGGCGCTGGATGATTTCGGCACAGGCTATTCGTCACTTTCCTACCTGCGGGAACTGCCGCTGGATTGCCTGAAGGTGGACCGGCAGTTTGTAATGGACATGGAACGGGACCAGTCCACCCGCCATATCGTGGAGGCCATCGTTGCCATGGCCCAGGCCATGGATCTGAAGGTGGTGGCGGAAGGCATCGAAACCCAGGCGCAGTGGGAGATTCTGCAGCGCCTGGGTGTGGAGGAAGGGCAAGGTTACCTGTTCGCCCGGCCCATGCCGGCAGCGGATTTTGCTGCCTATGTCCGCACCGGTGGCGGCTTGGCGCCAGTTTAAACCAGCATCAGGCTTGCCAGGCCCAAGAAGGCGAGGAAACCAACCACATCCGTAACCGTGGTGAGGAACACGCCGGAGGCAACGGCGGGATCGATGCGCATCCGGTCCAGGGCAAAGGGGATCAGTGCCCCAAACAGCCCGGCGCAGAACAGGTTGACCACCATGGCACAGGCGATGACCACGCCCAACAATGGCTGGCCGAACCAGGCATAGGCGATCAGTCCGATGATCACGGCCAGCGCGCCGCCATTCAGCAGTCCCACCAGCATTTCCTTGCCGATGACACGGGTGGCATTGGCTGGTGTCAGTTCCTTGGTGGCCAATGCGCGCACCGCCACGGTCAGCGTCTGCGTGCCGGCATTTCCCCCCATACTGGCCACGATGGGCATCAGCACGGCCAACGCCACCAGATGTGAAATGGTGACGGAGAACAGGTTGATCACCGCAGCCGCCAGCAGGGCCGTCACCACATTGACCGCCAACCAGCGGAACCGTGACCGCGCTGTACCCAGCACGGCGCGGTAGAAGTCGTCCTCCCCCACGCCGCCCATGGCCAGCATGTCGGCCTCCGCCTCCTCCTCAATTACATCCACCACGTCATCAACGGTGATAACGCCCAGCAGGCGCCCGCTTTTATCCACAACGGGGGCGGAAACCAGCCCGTAATTGCGGAACAGGCGGGCCACCTCCTCCTGGTCCATGGTGGCGGGGATGCGGTGAATATCCTCGTGCAGGATCTCGTTCAGCTTCACCCCGCGCCTGGCCCGCAGGACGCGTGACAGGGGCACGCTGCCCACCACGCGATGCATTGGATCGACGATGAAGATATCGTAGAACTGTTCCGGCACATGGCTGTCGTCGCTGGTGGCGGCGGCACGCAGGTAATCCAGCAGACCGCCCACCGTCCAGAATTCCGGCACAGAAACAAACTCGCGCCCCATCAGGCGACCGGCGGAGAATTCGGGGTAGGTCAACCCCTCTTCCACCAGCGCCCTGGCCTCGGGTGGCAGGTTGGCCAGGATTTCGGCCTGCGCCTCCTCATCCAGATCCTGGATGACATCCACGGCGTCGTCAGTATCCAGTTCAGCGACGGCGGCAGCCAGGGCCTTGGGCTCCAACTGCTCCACCACCTCTTCACGCAGATCAACGGAAAGATAGGCCAGGATTTCGGCGTCGAAGCTGGGGCGCAGCAGCGCCACCAGCTCGTCGCGTCGTTCGGCGTCGGCCTGTTCCAGCAGGTCGGCGACGTCGGACGGGTGCAGGTCCGCCAGCAGCCTGGCAGCCCCCTGCATGTCGCCAGCCTCCATCAGGGCGATGACGGCCAGCCGTTCATTTTCCCCGGCATCGCCATCGTCAACGATGACGTGCCGGGGTTCACCATGCGGCCGATCTGAAGGCGGACGATCGGCCGGAGACATCATGCGCCACCCGTGGGGTTATGGACCTGCGCATCAATGACGGCCAGGGCCGACATGTTGACAATACCACGCACCGTAACCGACGGGGTCAGGATGTGCGCCGGCTTGGCCGCCCCCAGCAGCACCGGCCCCACGGCCAGACCATCACCCAGCACCTTCAACAGGTTGAAGGAAACGTTGGCGCTGTCGCGGTCGGGCATGACCAGCAGGTTGGCGCTGCCCTGCAGGCGGCTGTTGGGGAAAATACGACTGCGGATTTCCGGGCTGATCGCCGCATCCGCATGCATTTCGCCTTCCACCTCCAGATCGGCACAACGTGCCCGGATCGCCTGCAGCGCTTCGCGCATCTTCAGGGCAGCGGTGTCATTATGGCTGCCGAAGCTGGAATGCGACAGCAGCGCCACCTTGGGTGCCAAGCCGAAACGCCGCACCTCCTCCGCCGCCAGCTCCGTAATTTCCGCCAGATCGGCGGCTGTGGGGCTGGCATTCACATAGGTGTCGGTCAGGAAGAAAGTGCCGCGATTGAGGATCAGCACCGACAGGGCCGCCATCACGCGGGCCCCCGGCTTCTTGCCGATCACGTCATTCACATGCTTCATGTGCCAGTCATACAGGCCGACGGTACCGCAGACCAGGGCATCCGCCTCCCCCTTCTCCACCATCAGCGCGCCGATGACGGTGGAGTTGGTGCGCACCACCTGACGGGCACGGTCGGGCGATACGCCGTTGCGTTCCATCTTGCGATGGTAGGTCTGCCAGTAATCATTATAGGCGGGGTCGTTCTGCGGGTCGATCAGGCGGACATTCTCGCCCAGGCGCAGACGCAAGCCCAACTTTTCAATGCGGCGGGTGACAACCTCCCGGCGACCGATCAGGATCGGTTGGGCAATACCATCTTCAAGTACCTGCTGGGCGGCGCGCAGCACCCGCTCCTCTTCGCCCTCGGCATAGGCGATGCGGCGCGGATCGGCCTTGGCCTTGGCGAAGACCGGCTTCATCAGCAGGCCGGAGCGGAAGACGAACTGGCCCAACTGTTCGCGATAGGCGTCGAAATCCTTGATCGGCCGGGTGGCAACCCCGCTATCCATCGCCGCCTGGGCCACGGCCGGGGCGATTTCCAGAATCAGGCGCGGATCGAACGGACGCGGGATCAGATATTCCGGGCCAAAGCTGGGCGGTGCCTCACCATAGGCCATGGCCACCACATCATGCACCTCCGCCTGGGCGAGATTGGCGATGGCTTTGACGGCGGCGATCTTCATCGCTTCATTGATGGTGGTGGCACCAACATCCAGCGCACCCCGGAAGATGAAGGGGAAGCAGAGGACGTTGTTCACCTGATTGGGGAAATCCGACCGACCGGTGCCGACGATGGCATCGGGGCGTACGGCCTTGACCTCATCCGGCATGATTTCCGGCGTGGGGTTGGCCAACGCCATGACGATGGGGTGCGCCCCCATCTTCTTCACCATATCCTGGGTCAACACGCGCGGCGCGGACAGGCCCAGGAAAACATCGGCATCGCCGATGATATCATCCAACGTGCGCGCATTGGTCGGCTTGGCATATCGGGCCTTGCGCGGGTCCATCAATTCGGTGCGGCCTTCATAGACCACGCCCTTGATATCGCTGACCCAGACATTTTCCACCGGCAGGCCCATATCGACCAGCAGGTCCAGGCAGGCCAGGGCTGCCGCACCGGCGCCGGAGCAGACCAGCTTGACGGTGGAGAAATCCCGCCCCGTCAGCTTCAACGCATTGGTGATGGCGGCGGCAACGATGATGGCGGTGCCATGCTGGTCATCATGGAAGACCGGAATCTTCATCCGCCCGCGCAGCTGCTTCTCCACATAGAAGCATTCCGGCGCCTTGATATCTTCCAGGTTGATGCCGCCGAAGGTTGGTTCCAGCGCAGCGATGACATCGACCAGTTTGTCGGGATCTTTCTCGTTGATCTCGATATCGAAGACATCAATGCCGGCGAACTTCTTGAACAGAACACCCTTGCCTTCCATGACGGGCTTGGAAGCCAACGGGCCGATATCGCCCAGGCCCAGCACGGCGGTACCATTGGTGATCACAGCCACCAGATTGCCGCGGCTGGTATATTTCGCGGCGTTGGCCTCATCCTCGACAATGGCCTCGCAGGCGTGTGCCACGCCAGGCGAATAGGCCAGGGCCAGGTCGCGCTGGGTCGCCAGCGGCTTGGTCGGGGTGACGGCAATCTTACCGGGCGTCGGCAACCGATGGTAATCAAGGGCCGCATCACGAAAGGCGTCGGTCATTTCCTAACTTGCTCCCAGCAACCGTAACGGATGTTTTTAGCGGATTGTTTTGTTTGGTCGCTAGTTAGGCTGTTCCCACTATCGCTGTCCAGTCTGTGCCGCCTGCGGCGGGCGTGAATCTGCCCCCCGCCTGCCGCGCCACAACCAGACACCTGGATTCTCAGGCATGGGCATCCGCCCAACGCTGTTCCTGGGTGCGTCCGCCATAGCCATAGGCGTGGCCATCCACCGCATGCACCAGAACATAGCTTTCCGGGTGCAGCGGGCCCAGAAGCGACGCCATCCCTTCGAACGCAGCTTCAACGAATTTCGTGGTTTCGGCCTTTACATTGGTGCCGCCGGTGACCTTGATATCCAGCCAGAAAGCTGAAAGGCCGTCAGCAGCCGGTCGTCGACCGGCGATGAACCAGCCCGCTGGGTCCGCCGGTTCCACCAGAATGGCGGTGACCCCCTTGTCCTTGCCAAGATGTTCCGCCGACCAGTTGGCCGCCGCCGCAGCGATCGCTGCACGGCGTTCTTCGTCCGTCCGCGTTTCAGCATCAGCGTCGATATAGCGAATTATGATCATGGGCATCGTCTTCTCCAGGGGGCGGTAAACATTGTGGAGAAGACACTGACATCCCCTTATGATCATAGGAACGATGTATTAGACTATATCCATCATCGTGATTTTTAATGATAGGTGAACAGATGCTGGATCTGGAATCGGTTCGTCTGTTTGTGCTCGCGGTGGACCTTGGCGGGCTGACCCGGGCTGCGGAAGCCAGCGGAACCGTTCAGCCGGTCGTGAGCCAGCGGCTCAAGGCGCTGGAAGAACAGTTGGGAACCCGCCTGCTGGAACGCACACCGCGATTTGTCCGCCCCACGGGGGATGGCGTGATTTTCTTGGAAAAGGCCCGCGCCCTGCTGGCTGCCCATGATGCGGCCGCCGGCTTTCGCGAACAACCGGGGATCCATCTGCGGCTGGGGATCAGTGATCATGTCCTGGGCGGTGGCGCCCCTTTGGTCTTGCGGCGATTACGAACTGCTTTGCCAGTTGATGTTCGACTGGAGTTGCGCGTCTCTTTCTCGCAGATACTACGATCTTCTTTCGATGCCGGAGACTTGGATGCCGTTATCATCCGGCGTGAAGCAGGCGGCAGAGATGGAGAGATTCTGTGTGTCGACCCTTTGATCTGGTGCGGTGACACCACCAGCCTGCCGGCCTGCCCCCCGCTTCCGATTGCCTCATTAGGGGAGCCATGCGGGGTTCGCGCAATGGCAATCCGTGCCCTGCAGAAGGCCGGCATTTCCTGGCGGGAAAGCTTTACAGCCGGCAGCTGCAGCGCGTTATTGGCCGCGGTGGGGGCCGGTTTCGGCATCGCCCCCTTGGGGCGATTTGGCGCCTATGGCGATGATGTGGGCCCCTTACTTGGATTACCTGAACTGCCTGCATCAGAGATCATTTTGCTGGGTCGTGCCGGTACCCCCATCCTTGGCGAAACGCTTAAAATGATCGCCGCAAGCCTGCGCGCCGTTTTATCCATCCCCATCAGGCATCGAATTTGATGAGACTGACTTTAGCCATCGCCTCAACTCATTTAGAATTTTTATTGACAGCGTTGTCCGTCAATCTTATCGTTTCTTCCATGGCGCATTGCTAGGGGCATAGTTACGCTCACTTTTAATCGCCTTAATAAAATCAAATTAAAAAAATAAGATGGGGATGTAAGCGACCATGGGAAGACAGACAAACCAGAACTATCTTCGAATTTATCCCGTTGCGATGGATTTCCCGCTTGAACAGCGATGGAATACATCCATCAGCAATCTATCCGGATAAATCGAGGGCGCCGATCGGCGCCGTCATCCACTTAACTGTTTTTGAAACAGGGCGTTAGAAGACGCCGCTGATATGGCTTTCTGCGCCCACGATAGGGCCCCCATATCAGCACGTTTGATTTGCCCTGCAACAACCAGCCCCGCCGCCGGCGGAGATGGCGGGGAGGGCGTTCGCGCTTCACCTACACCATCCCGTGGTGGGGCATAGGGATCAACCACCAAGAGGGGCCTTGCGGGTTTACCCATGAAATCGAACAAGATCAAACTCTTCGCCTTGATATCCGCGTCCGGTCTTGCATTGACGGTCGCCAGCATGGCGCATGCGCAGACGGCAACCGCCGCGCAAAATGACAGCGCTGGCACATTGGAGGAAATCGTCGTTGTCGGTCAACGCAAGGCGATCCAGAACGCGCAGGAAACCAAACGCAATGCAGAGGAAATCGTTGATTCGATTTCCGCAGTGGATATTGGCGCTCTGCCTGATCGTTCCGTCACCGAGGCGCTTCAGCGTGTTCCGGGCGTAAGTATCGGTCGCACCAACGAGGTCCGCGACATCGACCGCCTGAACGTCGAAGGCTCCGGTGTGCAGATCCGTGGCCTGACCTGGGTCCGCTCCGAAATCAATGGCCGCGACAGCTTCGGCGCGAAGAATGGCCGCGCCTTGGGATGGGAAGACGTCACGCCGGAACTCGCCGCCGGGGTCGATGTCTATAAGAACCCATCGGCCGATATCGTTGAGGGTGGCCTGGGCGGCACGGTCAACCTGCGTACCTGGATGCCTTTTGACACACCGGGCGAGAAGGTCGCCTTCTCGCTGGACGGTACCTATGGCGACCTGCGCAAGAAATGGACCCCGTCAGTATCCGGCCTGTATTCTAACCGGTTCGATACGGGTGTCGGTGAAATCGGTGTGCTGGTCGATATCGCCCATTCCGAGCTGAAAAGCCGTTTGAACGCCATCGAGGTTGACCCGTACAACCTGCATTCCAAGACGACCCAGTCATCATACGATGGCGGCACCAGCTTCAATTTCAACGGCGACAACTCCATCGACGGACAGCCGCAAAGTGCGGTGATGGTGCCGACCGGTGCGCAATGGCGCCTGCAGGATCGTGACAAGACGCGCGATGGCTTCTACACCGCCGTGCAATGGAAGCCGAGTGAGAGTACGGAAATCTATTCCACCTTCTTCCTGTCCAAATCAAAACTGATCAATCAGGACCATTTCGCCCAGACATCCGCCTGTTGTTCGGCGACGAACAACCAAAGTTTCATGACCCAGCCGGCGAAAGGCACCAGCTTCAGCTATGATGCGGATGGCAATTTCCAGACCGGCACCATTGTGGATGGCGGTGGCGGTGGCAACGGCGTTGCCAACAGCTTCCTGATGAATCTGGGAACACGCTATGGCTGGGACAAGGCACAAACCTGGGATAGTTCAACCGGTGTGAAATGGCAAGGCGACCGCTGGTCGATCAAGGCTGATTACCAGCGCATCGAGGCCAAGCGCGACGTCTATGACATGACGGTCTATAACACTGTCACCATGCCGGGCGGCATCGGGCTGGACCTGACCGGCAGCGTGCCGAAGATCACGGCCAGCAACCTGACGCAGACGCCCAGCGCCTTCAATCTCTACGCCGCAATGGACCATAACGAGGTTGATCGCGCCAACCAGAACACCGGCAAGATCGACGTCGCCTATGAGTTCGACGATGATTTCCTGAAAACCATCAAATTCGGTACCCGGTTCACCGATCGCCACTCGGTTCAGAAGGATGGTGGATATAATTGGGCGCTGATCACGGCACCCTGGGCATTCTCCCAGACGGCCAGCGCCGACAAGTTCCCGCAATATCAGGAAACGGTTGATTTCAATAACTTCTTCCGCGGCAGCAGCACGCCGCCGAGCCTGTTGATGCCCAGTATGGAACTGGCCAAGAACGGGGACAAGTTGTTTGCCCACATCCAGGATCTGCTCTACACGCCGAACCTGGGCAAGGGATTGGCCGCCCCCACCTCCAATGACTATGGCTATTATTGCGCCACCTGCGGTAATGGCACCATTCCATCCTGGGCCTCAAATGGTGGTACATACAGCCCCTTCCCTGCCGGCAGCCTTTCATCCTATCTGCCGATCTGGGCCGGTGCGGTGGTTGATGCGAACAATAAGCTGGTGGACCCGGCCAGACCGTTGGGCAGCAGCATCAATTTCTGGGTGCCATTCGACGGCAACTATGAATATGCCCCCACCTCCACTTCGGGCATAGGTACCAATGACCAGGGCGAGCGTACACAGTCCGCCTATGCCACGGCACGTTTCGGCCATGACAGCCTGTTCGGGGGGCCCCTGGACTGGGATGGTAATCTGGGCGTGCGGATTGTGCGGACAGAAAGCGTTTCCAAGGGGTTTGCCCATTTCCCGTCCCTGTCGATCAATGGCGACACGTCGGCTTATTCGGCAAATGCCCTGGCGGCTGTAACCTTTGCCAATGGCGCCAATGTGAAGACGCGTTACAAGAACGATTACACAAACGTTCTGCCCAGCCTGAACCTGCGCTTCAAGCCGGATGACGACAAGGCGATCCGCTTCGCTGCGTCCTCGTCCATCGTGCGCCCGGATTTCTATCAGCTGCAACCGTCCTTCACCATGTACGGCACTTATCAGAACCGCCGTGCCACACTTTCGGACAATGTGCGGAATACCTCGACCGGGCTGGCTTACACGCAAGCGGAATTGGATGCCGCCGCTGCCGGCGGTAGTCCTGTCATGTACAATACGGGCGTATCCTTCAACTACACGACGGGCAATCCCGATCTGAAGCCGATGCGGGCCAATTCCTTCGACCTGTCATTCGAATGGTATGTGAAGCCCGGTTCCATGTTCGCATTCGGCATCTTCGATAAGGAGATCCGGGATTATATCCAAAGCGATCAGGTGGTGATGCAGTTGACCAACAATGGCGTCACCCAATCGGTCATCGGCACGATGCCGCAAAACCACGGCAAAGGCCGTATCTACGGTATCGAGGGTCAGGCGACATACTTCTATGACGAATTGCCGAGCTTCCTGTCCGGCTTCGGCAGCGATTTCAATTTCACCATCCTGAAGAGCGAGGGCACCCGCAATACCAGCAGCAGCGTGTTTGATGGTTCCCAGATCGGCGCATCCAAGCTTGAACTGCCGCTGGAACAGCTTTCCAAATACAACTTCAACGCCGCCCTGCTTTACGTGAAGTATGGGTTTGATGTGCGCGTTGCCTATAACTGGCGCTCGCGTTACCTGATGTCGGCTTCCGCCTCCAACGTACAGGCCCCGGCCTATATGGAGGATTATGGCCAGATGGATGCGTCTGTGATCTATTCCCTGACCGATAACGTCAAGGTGGGTGTACAGGCGGCAAATCTGCTGAACACCAAGAACATCATCTCCATCGATCAACGTGACAACTGGTACTACGGTACACAGGGGATGATGGATAAGAGCCTGATCTACAAACATAACTATACGGTTGCCGATCGCCGCTTCACCGTTGTGCTGCGCGCGAACTTCTGATTGCCTGATCCTGATATGTCGACCGGCGGGGAACACATCTCCGCCGGTCGAATTCTTATCTATCCATCCTTGGGAGGCGTTGTTTTGCAGCCATCACCGATCCGGCACATCGTCATAGTCGGCGGCGGTACGGCCGGTTGGATGGCGGCGGCCCTGCTCTCCAACCTGTTACCACCGCAACGGCTGCGGCTGACCTTGGTAGAATCGCACGAAATCGGCACAGTGGGTGTGGGGGAAGCCACCATCCCGCCGATCCAGTTCTTCAACCGCGCCGTCGGAATTGAGGAGGCGGATTTCCTGCGCGCCACCGAAGGCACCTTCAAGCTGGGCATCGAGTTCCGCGATTGGGTGCGACCGGGCCATCGCTATATGCACCCGTTCGGCCAACCCGGACAAGCGATCCGGGGGGTATCGTTTCACGCCTGGTGGTTGAGGCTGCGGGCTGCGGGCTATCATGTGCCTTTGTCGGATTTCTGGCTGTCGGAACAACTGGCCTATGCCAACCGCTTTGACGTGCCGGATACCAACCCACGCTCCCCAAAATCCGGTTTGGCCTATGCCTACCATTTCGATGCGGGGCTTTATGCCCGGTTCCTGCGCACAGTGGCGGAACCGCGTGGGGTGATGCAGGTAGAAGGAACCGTTGAACAGGTGGGATTGCACCCTGACGATGGGACGATCAGCCATCTGTTGTTGAAAGATGGGCGACGGGTCGACGGGGATTTCTTCATTGATTGCACCGGTTTCAGAGCATTGCTGATCGGTCAGGCGCTTGGCCGTGGGTATGAGGACTGGTCGCATTATCTGCCGGCAAACCGGGCCGTTGCGGTGCCATCCGCGCGCAACGGCGACCCGGTACCCTATACATCGGCCTCTGCACGCCCTGCCGGGTGGCAATGGCGTATCAATCTTCGGCACCGTACCGGCAACGGATATGTCTATGTCGCCGATCATCTGAGCGATGATGAGGCAGCGTCCACATTGCTGGCCAATCTGGATGGTGAGGCGCTGGCGGACCCCCGCTTCCTGCGTTTCACCACAGGGCGGCGGGTGCAGTCGCGCTGTAAGAATGTCCTGGCGGTGGGGCTCAGTTCCGGCTTTCTGGAACCGCTGGAATCAACCTCCATCCATTTCATCCAGCATGCGCTGATCAAATTCGCCGCCACCTTCCCCACCGGCAAGGATGATGTTCTGTCAACCAATCTCTACAATAGGATGATCGGGGAGGAACTGGAGCAGGTCCGCGATTTCCTGATCCTGCATTATCACGCCAACCAGCGGGTAGGCGAGGTGTTCTGGGATCAGATGCGCCATATGGCGATACCTGACAGTCTGGCGGAGAAGATCGGCCTGTTCCGCGCGCGTGGCTGCGCAATCTATCCCAACCAGACGCTATTTCAGGAACCCAATTGGCTGGCCGTTCTGCTGGGCCAGGAGGTGGAACCGACGGGATATGACCCGCTGGCCGATATGGGCGATATTAATGAAATCCGGCAGGGTTTCGATACGACCCGCGCCATCATCGCCCGCACCGTCCAGGCCGCACCAAAACATATGGACTATCTGGCCCGGCTGGTCACCAGCCGGTAAGGGGGAACGGCAAGCCCCCCTTACCGGCGGATGTTAAGGGCGCGGCGTGAACCCGCCGATACCGGCGATGGCCATGCGCGGCATCGCCACCGCCGTCTCCGCGAAGCTGAGCCGCAGGAAGCGGGCCTTGCGCGGGGTATCAAACGGAATGCGTTGGGTCGCCAGGGCATAGGCGATGTTGGAGAACTCCCCCTTGCCGCCGGCCTGCCAGGACTTGCCGTCCAGGCTGGTTTCGGCGACATAGCCCTTGGGCGGGGCGGCCCCGGTCATCACCTGACGCGAGGGTGTCAGGCTGAAGCCGGCCAGATTGGTCTCCGCCCCCAGATCAACAGTGACGCTGGCGGGCTTGCCCGGCTGCGGCGCCTCCATGATCCAGATGGTCTGGGCATCATTATCCAGCAGCTTTTCCGCCTTGGGTGCCGTTGCCTCCACCACTTTCCACTTGGTCACGTCCAGCACGGTCGGGTCGGTGGAAACAATGGGCGGCACCGACACCGGGGCAACGGCGCGGAACAGGGCGAACTCGGTAATCGCCGGGCAGACCGGTGCCTCGACAATGCGCAGCCGTACCTTGGTCGGCGCGATCGGCGCGGCCAAGCGAACGACACGCTGCTGGGAGATGCATTCATGCTCCGCCAGCACCTGCCATTTGCCATCAATCTCCGCATCCAGGGCAAAGCGGGTGACGCGCACGCCCAGCGGCAGATATTCGGCAATGCGGATCAGGTCGAACGTCGTGCCGGGCTTCAGTTCCAGCGTCAAAGCCGGCTTGGTCACATCGTCGGGCGTGGACCAATAGGTTTCCCGGTCGCCATCCAGCACCAGCGAGGGCTCAAACCCCGGTCCCCGGCTGTGGCTGGCATAGGCAACCGCCCCCTGCGCCAGATCCTGGGCAAAGGTGGCGCGCATGGCATCGCCGAAGGATTTCAGGATCTTCACATCCTGATCGGGGATGCGGCCGCGCCGATCCGGCGGCAGGTTCAGGTTCAGGTTGGTGCCGCGGGCAATGCTCTCATCGAACAGCTTCACCAGCCGTTCCGGGCTCTTGACCTTGGAATCCTCATCGGCATGGTAGAACCAGCCGGGACGGATGGAAACATTGGTTTCCGTCGGCCACCAGAGTTCACCGCCGCGCACGCCGGAATTGCCCTCCACCTGATCATAGGGCTTGTTGGGCATGGTCGGCCAGCACGGGTCACCGGCCACCCCATCCTCGTTCCCCACCCAGCGGATATCGGCACCCAGCGGATCGAAGGTGCAGGCGTTGGGCTGCAGCTTATGCACCAGGGCCACAATGTCGGGCCAGTTATAATATTTCGGCGCATCGATCTTGCGGGCTTCCCGCGCGCCGCCATAATAACCGTCGCCGCCATTGGCCCCGTCGAACCAGACCTCGAACAGGTCGCCATACTGGGTGCAAAGCTCGGTCAGCGTAGCGCGGAAATACTCGACATAGGCCGGGCGGCCATATTCCGCGTGGTTGCGATCCCAGGGGGACAGGTAGATGCCGAAGAACATCCCCGCCCGCTTACAGGCATCGGCAAATTCCCGGACGATATCGCCCTGGCCGTTCTTGTAAGGGCTGTTGCGGATGCAATGTTCGGTCAGCTTGGTCGGCCAAAGGCAGAACCCGTCATGATGCTTGGCCGTCAGCAGAATACCGCGCAACCCGCCAGCCTTGGCCGCGCCGACGATCTGGTCGGCGTCGAAATCGGTGGGGTTGAACAGCTTCACATCCTCATCCCCATACCCCCATTCCTTATCGGTGAAGGTATTGACGGAGAAATGGATGAAGGCATAGCTGCCGATGCCGTGCCAGCGCCATTGCCGGGCGCTGGGCGTGGCACCAAAGGGCTTGGGCGCATTGGCGCGGGTCGCGGCCAGCGCCGACATGGCCGGAAGCGTGCCGGCGGCCAGGCTGGTGGCAAGCAAAGTACGCCGGGAAAAGGCGGTCATAATTGTTCTTCCTTCTCTTACCAGCGGCATTTGATCGTGGCCGATCCAATGCCGCTTCATGTTCCCTCAATCGCCGGGCGGGCGCTTGCGCGCCCTTGGCTTACGCGCCACGTGGCGCGGACCGGCAGTCGCCGGCCGCCATGGGCATGGGCCGAAGCCCATGCCCATGGCCTCAGCTCTGGGTGGCACTGCGCCCAAAGGAGGGCGGACGGTCGGCGATTTTGGCACCGAAGGTACGGTTGGGTTCCTTGGACATGGTGAAGCGCAGCGTGCCGCCCTGCACCAGATCCTTATGCTCGATCCAGCTTTTGCTCCACGGCTGGCCGTTCCATTCCACAGCGCTGATATAGGGCGTATCGGCGCTGTTACCGGGGGCTTCCACCACCAGCGTGCGGCCATTGCCCACCTTCACCGTGGCACGTTCGAACAGGGGCGACCCGAAGACATAGACGGCCTCCACCGGATCAACCGGATAGAAGCCAAGGGCAGAGAAGACGAACCAGGCGCTCATCTGGCCGCAATCATCATTGCCGATAATGCCCTTGGGCGCGTTGTGATACATCTCCACACATAAGCGCCGCACCATGGCCTGGGTCTTCCAGGGTGCCCCGACATAGGCATAGAGATAGGGCGCGTGCTGGTCCGGCTCGTTGCCATGGGCATACTGGCCCACCAGCCCGGCAATATCCGGCGGTGCGTTGTCCGGCAGGGTGGAAGGCGCGTTGAACAGCCCGTCCAGCTTGGCCTCATAGGCCTGATCACCACCCAAATGTTTGATCATGCCATAGATGTCATGCTGATTCAGGAAGGTGGCCTGCCAGCCATTGGCCTCCGTATAATCCCGCCACCAGGGCTTGGGCATATGGCCCAACTGGATGGGATCATAGGGTTCCCACCAGGAACCATCGGCAAAGCGCGGACGGGCGAAGCCGACGCGCTGATCAATGACATTGACCCAATTGCCTGATCGGCGCATCAGGCGCTGGGCATCCGTCGTCTGCCCGATGGCGCGGGCAATCCTGGAACTGGCCCAATCATCATAGGCATATTCCTGGGTGCGGCTGACGCTTTCAAACACCTTGTCCGCCGGCACATAGCCCATGCGGTCATAAAGGTCGCGGCCCAGGCTGTTATCCTTGTCCGGTGCTTTGAAATCAAAGCTGCGGCGGCGGATGGCCGGCCAGGCGGCGGCATAGTCGGCCTCGATCCCCTTGGCCTGCGCCTCCGCCAATGGAACCACGCCATGCCAGCCGATCATGGTGCCGGTTTCCTTGCCCTGCAGCGGCCAGACCAACGGGCCGAAGGGCGATTGCGCCGTCTGGCGGATCAGATCATCGACCAACTGCTTGGTCTTGTCCGGGGCCACCAGGGTGAACAGCGGATGCACAGCGCGATAAGTATCCCACAGCGACCATGTGCTGTGCGCCGCCCCGCCGGCCGGCACATGATGCACCTGCCCATCCATGCCCAGATAACGGCCGTCGGCGTCAGAGAACAGGGTGGGTGCCAGTTGCGCATGATAGAGCGCGGTGGTCATGATGGTGCGCTGGTCTTCGCTGCCGCCTTCCACCTGGATGGTGCCCAGCGTGTCGGCCCAAACGCCCGCCGCCGCCCGGCGCACGGCATCGAAATCCCAATGCGTGGCTTCCGCCTTCAGGTTCCCCAGGGCACCGTCGCGGTCCACCCCGGAAATGCCGCAGCGGACCAGGATCGGCTCCCCGCCCGCGTCGTTGAACTGCACCAGCGCCTTCAACCGGCGGCCTTCCACCTTGGTGGCACCGGCGGGCTGGGCCGTGTCCTCATCGGCATAGAAACTGACCCGATCGGGCGACCGGGAAAACTGCATGGCGAAATAGATGCGTCGCCCCTTGGCCCAGCGGTTCACCGTGCGGTGCCCCGTCAGCGTGCCATCGGCGGCCAGTTCCATGCCGGCATCCTGGATCAGCGGCGGCTGGTCAGTCTTGTCCAGGATCAGGTGCGACAGGTCGATCAGCAGATGCCCGGCGCCTTTAGGGAACTGGTAGCGGTGATAGCCGGTGCGCGCCGTCACCGTCAGTTCGGCGCGCACACCGCTTTCCAGCGTCACGGCATAGTAGCCCGGTTCCGCCACCTCATCCTTGAAGCGCTGGCGATATCCTGCATCCGGGTCGGCCATGGTGCCGGGCGTCAGTTGCACCTTGTCACCTGCCGTCGGCACCACCAGCACATCCAGCATGTCGCCGATGCCCGTGCCCGACAGATGGGTGTGGGAGAAGCCCAGGATGGAGGTGTCGGTGCGGTGATAGCCGGAACAGGTATCCCAGCGCTCCACATCCGTATCCGGCCCCAACTGCACCATGCCAAACGGCAGGCTGGGGCCGGGATAGGTGTGCCCGTCCCCGCCGGTGCCGATGAACAGGTTGGGGGCGCTGGCCGGCGTGGCGGCCCAGACGCGCCCGCGCGGCAGACCCAGGCCCAGCATGGCCCCACCAAGCGCGCTGGAAATCAGAAGCTGGCGGCGGCTGATAGCCATCACAGCACCTCTTTCAGGATTTGCGGGCGTGTGTCGGCCAGATGCACAATCATCTCCCCGAACAGCCCATTGGCCCAGGCGAACCAGTCACGGGTGAATTTCGACGGATCATCATGATCCACCGCCTCATGGATGAAGCCGGTATTGGCATCGCTGTCGCGCAGCATCTTCAGGCAGGTGCGGATGGTGGCATCATCATTGGACGACAGCGCCCGCATGGTCAGCGACATGGGCCAGACCTGCCCCAACCCGACATGCGGTCCGCCGATGCCCTCCACCACCTTGCCCTTGGAGAAATAGGGGTTGTTCTCGCTCCAGCAGGCATCACGGGTGCGCCGCCACAGCGGATCAGCGAAATCGACACAGCCCAGATAGGCCAGCGACGACAGCGACGGCGTGTTGGCATCATCCATAAACAGGGCATTGCCAAACCCGTCCACCTCAAACGCCCAGACCTCGCTGCCATCCAGCAGGCGGGTCTTGCCATATTGACGGATGGCGATCTCCACCTCATCCGCCAGGGCCTTGGCATCATTGGCCAGGTTGGCATCACCCAGCGCCTCGCTGGCAACCACCGCCAGTTCACGCAGCGTGGTGACGGCGAAGAAATTGGCCGGGATGAAGAAGGGATAGACGCAAGAATCGTCCGACGGACGGAAGCCGCAATGGATCATCCCCACCGACCGCGACGGCGCACCATAGCCATCCAGCATCAGGGTTTCGGTGGGGCGGTTGCTGGCCCGCAGGAAGCGGTAAGGCCCCTTCCCATCCTTGCGCTGCTGTTCGCGGAAGGTGCGGATAACGGCCTTGGCGGCCTCCACCCAGGTAGCGTCATAGGGGCTCTTGTCCCCCATTTCCTTCCAATAGCCATGGGAGAGGCGCAGGAAATAACAGAGGCTGTCGATCTCCCATTTCCGTTCGGCCACGCCGGGCTTCATCTCCGTCTGGTCCTGCAACGACCATTTCAGGTTGGTCGGTGCCGACGGGTCTTCCATGAAGGCATTGGCATAGGGATCGATCAGCACGGATCGGGCTTGCCGCCCGATCAGCCCCTGGAACAGGCGCTGCAACTCCTTATCCTGCCGCACCAGATGCAAATACGGTTTCACCTGCGCCGCCGAATCCCGCAGCCAGAGGCAAGGGATGTCGCCGGTGATGACAAAGCTGTCCGGCTTGCCATCCACCACGCCCATTTTCACCGTGGTATCCAGGGTGTTGGGATAGCAGTTGGCGAACATCCAGCGCAGCTTGGGATCAGCGATCTTGGCGGAGACACGCTTGATCTCCGCCTCCACCGCCTCGCTGGTGAAATGCCGGGCGGCCTTGGCCGGGCGGTGGCTGGTGAAACCGCCTTCGGTGCGGGCAAAGGCGGGGCTGGCCGCCAGTGCGGCACCGGCGGCGATACCCGTAGTGATAAACGTGCGACGGTCGATCATTTCGGCAGCTCCCAGGCGTCGCCCTGCAGGGTGAATTCAGTCCAGACGCCGGGGGCGGTGCCCGGCTGGCCACCACCGATCCACAGCTTGTAGGTGCCCGGCTGCACCGTGCGGGTGCCATCGCGGGCCACAATGGACAGGCTGCGCGGATCAATGGTGAAGCGCACGTCGGTGGCCTTGCCCGGCTTCAGCGGCGCACGGGTGAAGCCCACCAGCTGGCGCTGCAGGATCGGCGTTGTCATGGTGCGCGGCCCCTTGGATGAAGGCGGCACCAGATAGGCCTGCACCACCTCCTCACCTGCCAGCTTGCCTTTGTTGCTGACACGGACGCTGACTTCCACCGGGGCCGTGATGGTGCCCGGCTTGGCCTTGATCTGGTCATAGGCATAGCTGGTATAGGACAGGCCATGGCCAAAGCCATACAACGGCGTGCCGGTGAAGAAGCGATAGGTGCGCTCCTTCATGCCGTAATCGACAAAGGCCGGCAGGTCGCTGGTCTTCTGATAGATCGTCACTGGCAGACGGCCGGACGGGTTATTCAGGCCCGCCAGCGTTTCGGCAATGGCCGTGCCACCTTCCACACCCGGATACCACGCCGTCAGCATGGCATCGGCCATGGCGGGATCGATGGTGACGGCGCTGCCGCTGGCCAGCACCACAACAACCGGCTTGCCGGTATCGCGCAGGGCCTGCAACAGCCGACGCTGGATCAGCGGCAGTTCGATTTCCGTGCGGTCACCGCCGACAAAGCCCGGCACCGTCACCTGCAAGGCCTCGCCCTCCAGATCGGCGGTCAGGCCGACCATGGCGACAATGACATCGGCATTGGCGACCGCCGCCAGCGCCTGCTGCAACAGCGGCTGATCGGGGGCCTGCCACATCATGCGCAGCCCTTCATCCTCCCCGTAATGGTCCAGCTCCAGCTGGAAATCGACCGGCTTGCCGTCGCTGACATAGGGGATTTCCACTCGCTGCTTGCCCAGCAGGCCCTGA
>Ga0209373_10001380_pt1 | contig 28926 bp, 28 predicted proteins | sample Higcelweek5metaG_FD_187173 | JGI IMG/M metagenome (GOLD analysis project Ga0209373, IMG submission 187173) | Freshwater pond sediment microbial communities from the University of Edinburgh, under environmental carbon perturbations - High... | ecosystem: Environmental > Aquatic > Freshwater >... | reverse complement strand
GTGTCTTCTGGCCGCGCTGCTTTGCGCCTGCCGCGCGCAGGGCGGCAAGGAGGCCGTGGACCAGGCCGCGCCCGGCGTCACGGAGACGCGCGTCACCCTGGGGTCCTCACTGGCGCTGACTGGCCACGCGAGCTACCTGGGCTCGCAGACACTGCGCGGGGCGCTTTGCTACCTCAAGCATGTGAACGAGACCGGCGGCGTGCACGGCCGCAGGATCGAGCTGCTGCCCTACGATGACGCCTACGACCCGCCGCGCTGCCTGGCCAACACCCAAAAGCTCATCGTGGAGGACAAGGTCTTCGCCTTGTTCGGCTATGTGGGCACGCCCACCACCGTGAAGATTCTGCCCATGGTGGAGGACGCGCGCATCCCCCTGCTGGGCATGTTCACCGGGGCCAACGCCCTGCGCGAGCCCTTCAACCGCTTTCTGGTCAACATTCGCGCCTCTTATTATCAAGAGACGGCGGCGGCCGTGCGCCATCTCGTGGCGGACCTGGGGCTCAAGCGCATCGCCGTGTTCTACCAGTACGACGCCTACGGCTTCGACGGCCTGACCGGCACGGAGCTGGCGCTGAAGGAGTTCGGCCTGGCCCCGGTGGCGCGCGGCTCCTATGTGCGCGGCACCCTGGACATTGAGGACGGCTTCGCCAAGATCGAGGACTCCCGCGCCGAGGCCGTGGTCATGATCGGCACCTCGGACCCTTGCGCGCGCTTTGTGGAGCTGGCCAAAGACTCCGGCTTCGCGCCCATCTTCTACGCCGTGTCGTTCGTGGGCGCGGAGGAGCTGGCCCGCAGGCTGGGACCGAAGCCCGGCGCCGTGGTCATCATGAGCCAGGTGGTGCCGCCCATCGAAAGCGCCTCGAGCGCGCTCCAGGGCGGCGCGCGGCAATACGTGGAGCTTTTGGCCAGGTATTACCCGGACGACAAACCCAACTCCGTGGGGCTTGAGGGCTACTACAACGCCCGCATTCTTGTGGAGGCCCTGGAGCGAGCGGGCAGAAACCTTACCCGCGAGGGCTTCATCCAGGCCTTGGAGTCCATCCGCGACCTGGAGCTGGGGCCCGGGCTGGTGGCGTCCTTCGGGCCGGACAACCACCAGGGTCTGCGCCAGGTGTTCTTCACGCGGCTGGTGGACGGCCGCTTCACCCTTGTTGACTCCTGGCCCAATGTCGGGAGCGCGCTGGCCCGCCCGCGCGGCTCCGGCAACAGGGGCGCGCCATGAGCCCGGTGCGCCGCGCCCTTGCGCGCTACGAGTCCTTGAGCCTCAAAAACAAGATTTTTCTGTCCATTCTTGGCGTTGTGCTGGGCATCAGCGTGGCCATAGCCTTTCTCGCCCGGTACATTCTGGTGTCCTCGCTCACCGCGGAGCTGGAGCTGCGCGGCAGCGCCATCGCCCACTCCGTGGCCGAGCGCGGCGGCGCGTATGTGCTGGATAAGAATTCGCCCATGCTGCTCTCGCTCATTTTCGACGAAGCGCGCCTGCACGAGCGCAAGAACCTCATCGCCTACATCTTCGTCACGGACCAGGACGGCCTGGTGCTGGCCCACACCATGACGCGGGCCTTTCCGGCGGAGCTGCGCCAGGCCAACGTCCTTGAGCCGGGCGAAAGCCGCAGCGTGCGGCTGGTCAACGTGGAGCAGGACTCCATCCACGACATCGCCGTGCCCATGAACGAAGGCCTGTACCGCATCGGCTCCGTGCACGTGGGCCTTTCCAAAAGCCACATCGACAGCCTCATCGCCACCCTGCGGCTCACCTTCCTGGGCTTCATCTCGGCCATCATCCTCATCACCTTCTATCTTTCCGACCGGTTGACCAGGCACATCATCCGGCCCCTGTCCAAGCTCACGCGCATTTCCGACGAGCTCTCACGCGGGAATTTCGACATCTCCCTCGACATGCAGGAGGAGGACGAGCGCTGGCGGCCCATGGACTGCCCGGCCTATGCGGACACCGAGATGCCCTGCTGGCACTTCGACCAGTCCGCGCGGCAGGCCGTGGGGCACCGCACCTGCGAGAGCTGCGTGTTCTACCGCAAGCGCCAGGGCGACGAGGTGGTTCAGCTGGGAGACAGCTTCCGCAACATGGTCTGGAGCATCAAGCTCTATCGCCGCCGCCTGCGCGAAAGCGAGGAGAAGTACCGCTCGCTCTTCGACTCCGGCCCGGACCCGGTGTTCGTGGTGGACTGCACGGACTTCGCCATCAAGGACGCGAACCCGCGCGCGCTGGAGCTCTACGGCTATGAGAAGCACGAGCTGCTGGGCAAGAGCTACCTTTCCCTCGGGCCGGAGAACCGCGACGACTGCCTGCTCTCCTTTGCGGGAGAAGACGCGCCCGGAGCCGGCGACGAAAGCCTGGCCGCGGCCGCTGGCTGCCTGTACCACCCCAAGGTGCTGCACTACAAAAAAGGCCAGCGTCCCTTCTACGTCAACGTCCACGCCTGCTCCATCTCCTACCGGGGCCGGCACGCCATCATCATTTCCGTGACGGACATCACCGAGATGATCGAAAAGGACGCCCAGCTCATTCAGGCGGGCAAGATGAAGTCCCTGGGCGAAATGAGCGCGGGCATCGCCCACGAGCTGAACCAGCCGCTCAACGCCATCAAGATGGGCAGCGAGTTCCTGGCGCTTTTGGACGAGCAGGGCCGCGCTGTCTCGGCGGAATCGTACCGCCAGGTGGTGCGCGAGATAAGCGGCCAGGTGGACCGCGCCGCGGAGATCATCAACACCCTGCGGGCCTTTGGCCGCAAGGCGGAGATCTTCAAGGAGCGCGTGGACGTGAACCATCCCGTCACAAGCGTGCTGACCATCGTGCGCCGCCAGTTCGAGCTGGACAACATCCGCTTCCGGCTCGAACTGGGCGAAAACCTGCCCCCGGTGCTGGCCCACGACAACCGCCTGCAGCAGGTCTTTTTCAACCTCTTGACCAACGCGCGCGATGCTATAAACGAGAGGAGCCAGCCGACGGACATGGGCGCGCCGCGGCTCATCACCATCGAGACCTGCGCGGGCGGAGGTTTCGTGGTCGTCAGCGTGTCCGACACGGGCGTGGGCCTGGACGAGGGCGTGCGCGACAAGATCTTCGAGCCCTTTTTCACCACCAAGGAGACAGGGCAGGGCATGGGCCTGGGACTGGCCATAAGCTATGGCATCGTGCGCGACTACGGCGGCGAGATCCGCATTGAAAGCGCCCTGGGGCGCGGCGCGCGCATCAGCCTGATTTTTCCCCAAGCGGCATGAGAACGGCGGCATAAGGAAGGAAGCAAGCATGGACAAGAAAATACTGGTCATCGACGACGAGCAGCCCACGCTGAACATGTTCCGCCTGCTTTTGGGGGCCTACGGCTACGAGACCCTGACCGCCGCCAACGGGGCCGAGGGCGTGGAGATTTTCGAGCGCGAACGGCCCGGCATCGTGCTCACGGACATCAAGATGCCGGTCATGGACGGCATCGAGGCCCTGCGGCGCATCAAGGACCTGGCCCCCCACGCCGAGGTCATCGTCATCACCGGCCACGGCGACATGGAGCTGGCCATACGCGCGCTCAACCTGGACGCCACGGACTTCCTCAACAAGCCCGTGCAGCGCCAGGGCTTGAGCCAGGCGCTTTCCCGCGCGGAAGAACGCCTGGCCATCGCCAGAACGCACAAGCAGGAGATCGCTGTGGTCGAGGAGGACGAGGCTGTTGCGCTCATTCTGCGCGGCAGCGTCACCGCGCGCTCCGAGCCGTTTTTGACCCGGGCCATGGCTGTGGCGCGGGCTCTCGGCAAGGCCGAAATCGTGCTGGACTTCGACGAGAACGCGAGCATCAACGGGGCCGGGCTGGCCTTTTTGACGAGCCTGCTGCAAGAGGCGCGCGACAACGGCGACGCCGTGTGCATCCGCGGCTTGTCCGAGAACTTCCGCAAGGTTTTCGAGGTAGTTGGCATATCGCGGCTGGTGGAGCCCTGCCGTATGCAGACCCCCGGCTGAACCACCGGAACATCGCGCTCTTTGCGCCGCGCTTTCCGCAGGGCCGGGGAGCGCGGCGTTTTATTTGCGCAGCAAGCGGCTAAGGCCCCACAGGGCGAGGATGTACAGCGGAATGAAATAGGAGGCCGGGCCTGCGCTGCGCCACAAGAAGGGCATGGGGATGCCGTCGAAGCGCCAGGAAAGCCAGGTGAGGGCGGCGCAGGCGGGCCAGAGCAGTCCCGCGCCACGCCCGGCGGAAAGGGCCAGTGTGTTGCCATAGGCTTGCTGCGCCAGGTGGTTTTGCGCCAGGTAGGCCTTCTTGTCGCCCTCCTGCAGGGCCCGCACGGAAAGGTCGCTGTGCTTTTGCGCGTCGCCTTCCTCGCGCTCCTGCCGGACGCGCTGCACGCGGGCCACCAAGGCCATGCTGGCTTTGCCCAAAGCCGCGCTGGCCACGGCGAGGACAAGCACGCCAAAGACGAAGCCCGCCTCGGGCGGTCCCGGCAGGCGGAAAGGGGCGATCAAAATCGCGTCGAGAATTTGGAAGGGGCTCATGGCGTTGGCGAAAAGGGCCCCTCCCCCTTGCGGAGGAGGAGCCCGATGCCTGGCGTCTTACACGCCGGGAATCTTGAAGCCGACGAAGCCGGCCAGGGTGTAGCCGAGGCCGATGTACAGCGAAAGCACGATGAAGATGCGCTTCATCAGGGCGTCGGAGAGGTACTTGGAGGTCATGGGGCCCACGATGGAGCCGAGGGTGATGCCCACGAGCTCGATGCCCACCAGGTGCCACTCGATGGGAGTGCCCTTGCTGATGAGGGTGATGATGCTGGTGATCATGCTGACGAGCACGGCCAGGGCGCTGGTGCCCGCGGCCAGGTACATGGGCAGCTGGGTGACGCTGGTGAGGAAGGGCACCAGCAGGAAGCCGCCGCCGACGCCCAGGAAGGCCGCCACGGCGGAGATCACGATGCCGCCCAGGAAGGGGACCAGCGGATTGAAGTGGAAGGGCACGCCGTAGAAGGTGAACTCGCAGGTGGCCATGGTGAAGCGCTGAATCTTGAGGCCAAGGTTGCATTCTTCAACCTTTTCGCCGCACTTCTGCTTCTTTACGGCGTCCTCGAAGGCCTTGGCGGCCTCTTTGGCGGTCTTCTGCTTGCTCTTGGCGCCCGGGGTGGTCTGGTAGAAGAGCCAGCAGCCCAGGAACAGAACGAACAGGCCGAAGTAGCCCTGGTAGGACTTGAAGTCGAGCTTGCCCGCGGAAAGGGCGGCGGCGCCATAGGCGCCCAAGAGGGAGCCCAGGCCCAGGCTGATGGCCAGCGGCAGCACAAGGCGCTTCATTTTGAGGTAGTTGAAGGAGCTGATGGCCGCCGAGGTGCCGACCAGGAACTGGTTGGAGGCCTTGATGGAGTCGGTGACGATCTTGCCGAGTTCCGGCGCGGTCTTCTTCAGCCCGCCGGCATAGCTGCCGAAGCCGAACACGCTCATGTGGCCCACGCCCGCCATGACGCCGCCGAAGGCGCCCACGGTGGAGAAGATCCAGCCGACCCACACGGCCCAGGCGAAGGCCAGGATGATGCTGACGTTGGGCGCGCCGGGAATGCCGAGGAAGCCCGTGGGCTTGGTCTCGTCGATCATGCCGGGCTCGGTGCCGCGGGGGGCCTTGGCGATGGCGTCGGCAAGCTTGTTGCCGGTGCTGGCCGCGGCGGCCGGTTTGGCGGCGTCTGTGGCGTTGGCCACTTCAACTACTTTGGTTTCCGTCGCGGCCGGGGCCGGAGCGGCCTGCTGGGCTGCTGCAACGCCCAGCCACAGGCTGACCGCCAATGTGGCGGCAGCAAGAGTCAGGTAATGACGTTTGTTCATGTTCACAACACTCCTCCAGATTATAGTAGCCCTATTATGACAGCTCCACGCCGCACACGTGGAGCATAGGTCGCGGTTCTATGAGGCGGGACGGACAAAGGTGAGGGCCTTTGCCGTGCAGCCGGTGACGCAAGCGGGGTCCATACCCTGATCGACCCGGTCCTTGCAATAGTCGCACTTTTTGGTCTTTCCCCAGGCCTCGATGAAGACGGGAACATCCCAGGGGCAGGCGTCTGCGCAGCGCTGGCAGCCGATGCAAGCGTCGTTGTCGAGCCAGACAAGGCCGTCCTCCGGACGTTTGGCAAGGGCGCCGGCGGGGCACACCTTGACGCAGAAGGGATCGTCGCACTGCATGCAGTTCTGGTAGACGAACTCCATGCGCGGCCTGCCGTCCGGTCCGGTAAAGGGGCCAAGGGCCTTGATGCGGTTCAATGACAGTCCTGCCGGAAGCTTGTTGCGCATGTTGCAGTGAACAAGGCAGGCCTTGCAGCCGATGCAGCGGTTCGGATTAAGCGCGATACGGTAGAGGCTCATTGTTCACCCCGCCCTGTCCTTCTAAAAGTTGAAGTGATTCCCGTTGCTGGCAGGGCGTGCGCGTTTGTGCAACGTGCCAGCACACCCTGGAGAGGTATTCCCAGTTCAGCATCGTTAACCATAACGGTAAGCAGGTTGTCAAGTGACGCGCCTGTTCGTTCTTTTTTTCTCATATACGCATGCTAATTCCTATTTCGTAGGATGAAATAGATTTCATCGCGTTGCGGCTCTGGTGTTGGAATATCGCTCTTCCCCCCTAGCCAGGACTGATGGGTTGTGCTAAGGGGGTATGCATCGTCTTTTGACTTGTATTCAGGAGGGCCTCATGGGTCGAGAAATAACGTACAGCGTCTGCGGCATGTGCACAGTGCGCTGTCCTGCCGCTGTTGATGTAGAAGACGGCCGAGTGGTTTCGGTCTTTGGCAACCCGCACGCGGCGGGAGTGAAGGGCGCCCTGTGCGCGCGCGGCGCGGCCGGGCCGGCCCTGCTCTACGACGACGAGCGTCCCCAGACGCCGCTCATCCGCGCAGGCGAGCGAGGCGAGGGCAAGTGGCGCGCCGTCTCGTGGGACGAAGCCCTCGACTACGTCGCGGACAAGCTTTCGGCCATCCGCTCGCAGTACGGGCCGGAGGCGCTGCTGCTCTCCGACCGCGGCGGGCCTTTCGTCGATTTGACGCGCGCCTTTGTGCGCGGGTTTGGTTCGCCCAACTACTGCAACCACGACACCGCCTGCGCGCGCAATGTGCAGCACGCGGCCCTTTCCGTGTTCGGCTGCGGCCGCAAAGACCTGGTGTACGACCTGAAGAACGCGCGGCACGTGGTGCTGCAAAGCCGCAACATACTGGAAGCCATCAACGTGAAGGAGGTCAACGACCTCATGGACGCCCGCGAGGCCGGGTGCAAGCTCACCGTGGTGGACATCCGCGCCAACGTGCCCGCCGCCAAGGCGGACAACTTCTTCCTCGTCCGCCCCGGCACGGACTACGTCTTCAACCTCGCGGTCATCAACACCATCCTGGCCGAGAAGCTCTACGACCGCGCCTTCGTCAAGGAATGGATAGCCGACCTGGACGCGCTCAAGGCCTTCATCGAACCCTACACGGCGGAGTTCGCCGAGAAGGAAACCGGCGTCTCCGCCCAGGCTTTGCGCCTGTTCGTGCGCCAGTTCGCCAAGGCCGCGCCCCAGGTCATCTGGCATCCGGGCTGGATGACGGCGCGCTACGAGGACTCGTTTTACGTCAGCCGCACGGCGTACATCATCAACGCCCTCATGGGGGCAATAGGCGCCAAGGGCGGCCTGCCGCTCTCCTGCGAGGCGGGAGACGTGGGCCGCAAGGGGCTGAAGCCGCTTATGGAGCTGTTCCCCAAGCCGGAGAAGCCCCGCGTGGACGGGGCCGGATGGGGCGAGGGCCGATCGCACTTCGACGGCGGGCCCGGGCTGGTCAACCTGGCCTTCGAGGCCATCGCCTCGGGCAAGCCCTATCCCATCAAGGCCTACATCGCCCACCGGCACGACCCGCTCATGGCCTTTCCAGACCAGCAGGCCGTGAAGAAACTGTGGGAGAAGCTCGACCTGCTGGTGGCCGTCACCTTCAGCTGGTCCGACACGGCCTGGAACGCCGACGTGGTGCTGCCCATGAGCACGTACCTGGAGCGGGAGAGCATCCTCGGCTGCAAGGGCGGGCTCAAGCCGCAGTTCTTCATCAGAAAGCGCGCCGTGGCCCCGCGCTTCGATACCCGCGCCGACTGGGAGATCTACGCCGGGCTGTCCAAGCGCCTGGGCATAGAGCCCCTGGCCGTGACCCGTCCGGAGGAATTGTGGGCGCGCCAGCTTGAGGGCACGGGCGTCAGTCTGGCGGACTTCGACGCCAAGGGCTTTGTGGAGCTTGCGCCCAAGCCCACGTACAAGCCGCTTTCGTTCAAAACACCCTCCGGCAAGATCGAGATGCTCTCGGCCAAACTGCTGAAGGACGGGCTGGAGGCCCTGCCCGCGTATGTCTCACCGGCCCATCCGCCGAAGGACGCCTTCCGCATCGCCTTTGGCCGCTGTGGACTGCACACGCAGGGCCACACGGTGAACAACCCGCTGCTTTTCGAGCTCATGCCGGAGAACGTGCTGTGGATCAACAAGACCCGGGCCAAGGCCTTGGGCATTGAGCACATGGACATGGTGGAGGTGGCGTCCGTTGCCGCGGGCGGCACGCCTGGACGCCTGCGCGCCTATGTCACGGAGTTCATCCACGCCGAGTGCGTGTTCACCGTGCACGGCTTCGGCCACACCCTGCCGGTGGAGAGCCGGGCTCTGGGGCGCGGCGTTTCGGACAACGAGCTCATGCCGGGCGGTTTCGGCCGCTGGGACAAGGCGGGCGGCGCCGTGGCCATGCAGGAGAACTACGTCACCGTGCGCCGCGTGGAGGCCTAGGCCGCCGCTGGCCCGCTCATAAGACGCCAAAAGGCCCGCCGCCAGGACATGCCTGGGGCGGGCCTTTTCTTTGCCGTGCGCCGGAAGCTTAGGCCTTGGCCATGCCCTCGATGACCTCGCGCAGCTGGTCGGCCAGGCGCTTCAGCTCGTCCACGTCGCGGGCGGCCTCGTCCATGCCGGCGGAGGTGCGCAGGGCGATGTCGTTGATCTCGCCCACGGCCTCGTCCACCTGCATGCTGGCGCTGGCCTGCAGCTCCACTGCGGTGGCAATGCCGCGCACGCGCAGGGTGGTGTCGTTGACCATGCCGACGATCTGGCTCAGGGCCTCGCCGGAGCGTCCGGCCAGCTCCGAGGTGCGCTCGATGGCGCGCGCGGCCTGGTCCACCTGGGCCACGTTGGCCCGCGTGCCTTGCTGGATGTTGCCGATGGCCTCGCCCACCTCGCGGGTGGCATTCATGGTCTTTTCGGCCAGCTTGCGCACTTCGTCGGCCACAACGGCGAAGCCGCGCCCGGCGTCGCCCGCGCGCGCGGCCTCGATGGCGGCGTTCAAGGCCAGCAGGTTGGTCTGGTCGGCAATGTCGCTGATGACGTTCATGATCTGGCCGATGGCCTCGGCCTGGCGGCCCAGGTTGCCCATGTTCTCCTTCAGGGCCATGGCCTGGGTGCGCACCTCCTCCACGGAGGAGACGACCTCGCGCACGACGCCCGCGCCTTCGCCGGCCTTGCCGCCGGCGTTCTCCGCGCCCTTGGCCGCCACGTCCGCGCTCTCGGTTGCGCCGCGGATGGACTCGCTCATGTCGCCCATGGCCTGGGTGGTGGCGCCGGCGCGCTCGCGCTGCTGCGCCGCGCCGTCCTCGGCCTTGGCGATCTGGTCGGAGAGCCGCTTGGAGCAGTCGAGCAGGGCGTGCACCACGGCCTCGGCCTGCTTGGCCGCGTCGGTGACGACCTGGTTCTGGGCCATGATCTGCGATTCCTTCTCGCGCAGCTCGGTCAGGTCGGTGTACAGGCACAGCGCGCCCATGAGCTTGCCGTTGATGGCGTTATACAGCGGCGAGGCGGAGATGTAGATGCGGCGCACCGCGCCCTTGCGCCCGGTGAGGTCCACCTCGCGCAGCACGGTCCTGTTCTCCTCCATGGCGGTGCTGAGCACGGTCTTGCGCGAGGCGTCGCCGTAGAAGAAGTGGGCCACGTTCTGCCCGATGAAGTCCGCCGGCTTGCCCTGGTGCTGCAAGAGGTCCAGCAGGGGCTGGTTGGTCATGGAGAGCTTGCTGTCTTCGTCCACCACCACATACGGGGTAGCTATGCCGCCCAGCACGCCCTGGGTGAAGCCCAGGGAGTCCTGCACCTTGGCGGCCATGGCCTCCAGCGCGCCGGAGACCTCCTTGAGTTCGCCGGTGAACTCTCCCAGCAGACACTGGTCGAAGTTGCCCGCGGCCTGGCAAAGGGCGAAGGCCTGGATCTCGCGCAGGGGCCGCAGGATCATGCGTCCGCCCATGAACAGCAGCACGGACATGGCCGCCAGCAGGATGAGCCCCATGGTCAGCACCACCTGGAAGGAGCGGCCCTCGCTGGCTTTGTAGGCTTCAAAGGCGGCCTTGGAGGTCTTGCCCTGGTCCTCAATGGCCTTTTGGACGATGTCCTTGATCTCGCGCCACTTCTTGGTTTCCTTCGTGTTCAGCAGGTCGATGGCCGCTTCGGCCTTGCCATCCGTGCCCAGGGTCATCACCTCGGCCTTCAGCGCGCCCGATTCGGTCCAAAGATTCGGCAGGGGCTTCAACGCCTCGGCCATGGGGCCCTTGGACAGACGCAACGCCACCTCAAGGGATTTGCTGAACTTGTTGTTGGCAGTCTCGTAGTTCTTGCGCGCGGTCTTATCCACGGGATTCAGCACCACGTTGCGCGTGGCCTGCTCGGTTTGCAGCCCTTGCGCGTACATTTCCTGCAATTGGCCAAGCAAGGCCTCGTCTACATTGATGATGTCCTCGAATGTGCTGTCAATATGCTTCGACTGCAGTGTGAATAAAATCAGCGTTGATGCGAATCCTGCAAGAGTTACGCAGCCCAATATGATAAGTAGCGCTTTGATGGTCATGCGCTTCACAGGGTATCCTCCTGTTGTAATAGTTATTACGCGGGCCTATGTGCGGCCACGGATAATGGACTATAGAAGATAAACCCTGGGGGAAAGAAAATCAACAAGGAAGGAGAATTATCGCGACAGCTTATGGTGCATCAGAAAAATACTGCTTCAAACCAGTATATCTGCGTAGCTGGATCGCGCCAGGCGTTGGAGGGAAGTCCAGCCTTGCGGCAGGTTTGGGCCAAGAACTGCAGACGGTCCCACCCCCATTCGACGGGCACCTGGGGCAGCAGCAGGCCCTGGCGCCCGCCCTGGCGCATGATGAGCCCATGGCGGCCCACCTCGACCAGCTCCGGGTCTGGGCAGGGTTCTATGGGCCCCAGGATGGAGATTTCGATCTCCAGGCCCGCCATTTCGCCTCGGGTGAGCGGAGAAAAACGCGGGTCCTGAAAGGCCGCCGCCTGGGCCATGCTCCACACGGTCATATAGAGCGGGCCCTGGCCGACGATGTTGCCGATGCAGCCGCGCAGCTGGCCGTTGCGCTTCAGGGTGACGAAGGCGCCCAGGTCGCGCCGGGTCAGTTCGGAGGGGGGCGGCGGCGGTGTTGCGTCGTCCGTTCCGGCCAGGCCGCTGGCGATGGAGAGGGGCACAAGGCTCTTGAGGTAGGTCTTGTCCGCTTCGGTGGGGGAAAGCTGAAAATGCGCCATGACGAACTCCTTTCCGGGTCTGTCCTGTCTGGCCGGTCTGGCCAGATGAACGGGGCGCGGCATCACGGCCCAACGCCTCAGCCGGCTGATGGGCGGTCCGCTTGGCGCGCCCGGCGCTTGAGCGGGCTCTTCCTGTTGTCCTCCCGCCTAGGCGGGCTGGAAACCCGGCTCCAGGCCGGGGCTCGCCAGGCAGGGCAGGGCGGCGCTGCCGCAATACGCCGGGGCGGCTGCGTCCACCAGCACGTGGCGGTCCTGCACCTTGAGCCGCCCCTTGGCCAGCCAGGCAAGGGCCTGGGGATAGATGCAGTGCTCCAGCTTCAAAATGCGCGCGGCCAGGGCCTCGCCGCCCTCGCCGGGCAGGGCGGGCACCGCGGCCTGGATGATGACCGGGCCGTGGTCCATGATCTCGTCCACGAAATGCACGGAGCAGCCGGCCAGGCGCACGCCGTAGCTGTCGGCGTCGGCCGCGCCGTGGGTGCCGGGGAAGCTGGGCAACAGCGCCGGGTGGATGTTCACCACGCGGTGCGCAAAGGCGCGCAGAAATTCCGGGGTGAGCATGCGCATGAATCCGGCCAGGGCGATTGCGCCGGTCTGTGCGTCCACGCCGTGCTCATGGATCAGGCGGACCATTTCGGCGTCGAAGGCCTGGCGCGTGGCGAAGGCCGTGTGCGGCAGGGCAATGGCCGGAATGTTCTTGTTGCGCGCGCGCGTGAGGCCGTAGGCGTCGGCCTTGTTGGAAAGCACCACGCGCACCTCGGCGTCAATAAGGCCGGCGTCGATTTTGTCCAGAATGGACTGAAGGTTGGAACCGCCGCCAGAAACGAGCACGGCAAGGGGCATGGGCATGGGGCACTCCGCGTTGCGTTGACTGTCCGTGCGCCGTTGTGTCGGCCCGGCATGGCCGCTTCTATCTCTTTTCCGGCCGGAAGGGAACCGGGGGGCGCAGCTTGTCAAATGGATCGTTCCTGCATATCATATTTAGTTCCAGGCGGAGGAACGTCTTGTTTCGCCGCACAACCGCACATGAGGTTTTCCGATGGCTCTGCGTGTTATTTTTCGCCGCCGCGCGGCCGCTTGCCTTGCCGGCTTCTGCCTGGCCCTGCTTTTGCCCGGCCTGGCTCTGGCCGTCTCCGTGCCCCAGCCCGTGGAGCAGAACCTGACCGCCCTGCTGGCCCTTTCGCAGCGGCGCGGCACCGCCATCAATCCGCAAGACTACGACGCGCTGCTCGACTATGTCACCATGGCCAAGGGCGATGGCCGGGAGCTTGTGCCCGCCCGCAGACTGGATGCCAACGGCACCGTGCTGCGCGTGACCATGAAGACCAGCCTGGCCCGGCTCATGCGCTATTGCTACAACCCCTCCATTCCGAACTACCTGCTGTTTCCCAGCGTGCTGCGCCTCTCCGGCTGGTACCAGGGCAGCGACATTCTGACCAAGGACTCCAAGCCTTGGCTGCATCTGGGCAAGTCCGACAAGCCCGAGGCCCTGTGGGGCCAGGAGTACGAGGTCAACGCGCCGGACTCCTTCGGCGGCGGCTACTACCGCTATGACCTGAACCGCCTGCTCATCATGACCAAGCATAACGGCAAGAACGTGCTCATCTCCATCTCCAAGCAGAAGGACAAGTCCACAGTGGGCAAGAAGGCCGTCATTCTGGACGAGGGCGAGTGGAACTACTTCTACTCCGGCATCAACGGCCTGAACAAGGGCCTCATCGGCTGGGCCGACACCTATCTCTATGATTCCGCCTCGGTGCAGGTGTTTGTTGAGGACAACGGGCACCAGACCACCTTCATGCTGTTCAAGTGGCTGCGCGCCGGCTGGGCGGGCATGAACATGGTGCAGAAGGACCACATCAACGACGGCGTGACCCGCTACGCCAACGCCTTCAAACGCATCGTCGAGTCCGACCGCCTGCCCGACCCGGACGAGCTGGCCGCGCGCGTGCGCGAACTTTCCACCATGAGCGAGGCGGAGCTGAGCCGCAAGATCGCGGCCTACGCCGTGGCCATAGAGAACATCGCCAAGACCTCCCCGGCCATGAAGAAGAGCGAGTTCCAGAAGGTTGTGGAGAACGGCAAGTACGCCAACATCCTCACCCACGAGGAGCGCGTGGGCGCCATTCTGGTGGAGTACCTGAAGAGCCGCCTGGGCAAGCACCCGCTGGTGGATTTCCCCGCTCCCTCGCCCGCCGTGTTGACCCGGCACAAGGCCGGCTAGCCCGCACGAACCCAAGGAGACCGCCATGCTGTTGAGCGAATCCGACGCCAAGTTCAAGTACTGCCCGCTGCTCAAGACCAAGGACGACAAGCTGAAGTTCTGCCTGGGCTCCATGTGCATGCTGTGGCGCTGGGCCGAGCTGGCCAAAACCGGCGCGGACGAGGCCGGCTACTGCGGCGCGGCCGGACCCATCGCCGCCGCCGCCGTCATGGGCGCGGCCGCCGAGGCGGACTCCAAACCCATTGAGGACTATTAGCCCCATGCCTGTTTCCTGCGTCGCCAAGCCCGGCGTTTTCGGCCAGGCCGGAACCGCGCGCCTGCTCGCCACCTGCCCGGACCGCTCGGGCATCGTGGCCGCGGTGAGCGGCTTTTTACATAAGCACGGGGTGAACATCACCCATTCCGACCAGCACTCCACCGACCCCGAGGGGGGCCGGTTCTTCATGCGCCAGGAGTTCTACCTCTCCGGCCTGGAAAACTGCCTGGACGAGCTGTTGCGCGACTTTGAGGCCGAGGTGGCCAGCCAGTACAAGATGACCTGGCGGCTTGTGCCTGCGCGGCGCAAAAAGCGCATGGCCATTCTCGTCTCCCGCCTGGACCACGCCCTGATGGACCTGTTGTGGCGCGTGGGCCGGGGCGAAATGCCCGCCGAAATTCCGCTCGTCATCAGCAATCATCAGGATTTGCGGGCCGCCGTGGAGTCCTTCGGCGTGGCCTTCCACCACGTGCATGTGCCCGAGGCCCACGACGCCCCGCGCGGCAAGGGGCTTTCCCTGCCCGAGGAGCGCATGCTCGAACTGCTGGACAACGCGCCCGGCGGCCCCATGGACCTTGTGGTGCTGGCGCGCTACATGCGCATCCTTTCTCCTGCCTTCGTGAAGCGTTTTCCCCAGCGCATCATCAACATCCACCATTCCTTTCTGCCCGCCTTCGAGGGCGCGGACCCCTACCGCCGCGCCTCGGAACGCGGGGTCAAGCTCATCGGCGCCACGGCGCACTACGTCACCGGCAAGCTCGACAAAGGCCCCATCATCGAGCAGGACGTCATCCGCGTGTCGCACCGGCACCGGCTGGAGGAGCTCAAGATCCTCGGCCGCGACATCGAGCGGCAGGTGCTCTCCCGCGCGGTGCGCTGGCACCTGGAGGACCGCGTGCTGGTGGACGGCAACAAGACCATCGTGTTCGCCTAGGCCCGCGCGGCTCAGAAAATCATTCCGGCGGATTATTCAGCTGCCGCAGGGGCTTGCCCCAGTCCTTGATAGTTAGGTACCTTTTTAACTTGACAGGCGCGGCCGGAGGATTATTGTCTCCTTGTGTCGATAAGGCACCTAACTAATCAGGCCAAGGAGCAAAACATGTTTGGACACCATCGCCAGAGCGGAATGCGCCACGGGCAGGACTGCCGTCGCGGCCTCGGGTTCGGCTTCGGCCAGGGCTTCGGCCAGAACCGGGACCAGGGGCTGCGCTTCTGCGGCGCCGCCGCCGACCCGCGCGTGGAACCGGCAAGCGCGTGGGCCGCACCGGCCGAGGACGCCTGCCCCCTGTGCCGCAACCATTGTCCCCTCAACGCGCCGGGCTGCCCCAAGGGCCGCGCCTACGCAGCGCGCGCGGCGCGCTAGGAGGGGGCATGCAGACGCAGACATCCCCGCCTCCCGTGAACGCCGAGGATCTGGCCGACCTGTTCCATCGCGTCACGCGGCTCATGGCCCGGACCTTCCACCGGCGCGACCACTCCGGCCACGCCCAGGCCCACGTGCTGGAACTGCTGGCCCGGCGCGGCCCCATGGGCCAGGGGGAAATGCTGGAGATCCTCGACGTGCGCGCCTCATCGCTCAGCGAGGTGCTCGCCAAGCTGGAGCGCGCCGGGCGTGTGCGCCGCCGCCGCAACGAACAGGATCGCCGCAGCTTCATCATCGAGGCCATGCCCGGAGCCGGGGCCGCGGACGCAAGCGCGGACGACGCCCGCCGCGAGGCCTCCGAGGCCCTGTTCGCCGGGCTGGACGAGGCGGAGCGCGCCGAACTGCGCGCGCTGCTGCTCAAGCTGGCTGCGCCGCTGGAGGCTGATCCGCTCTGCCGGGCGGACGGGGATCATGTGCCCGGCGGGCACTGCCACGGCCGGGGGCGGGGCTTTGGGCATGGCGGTCCCGGCGGAAGTGGACCGGGAAGGCGAGGCGGCGGGCGTCGCGGCCAAGAATGAGCACAGGAGAAGGCAGCATGAATACATACGCATATCAAATCACTGTGGAGCAGACCTGCGTGCCAAACACGCAACATGACGCGCCGGATGATTCGCCAAGGGGCGAAAGGGGGGAGGGCGGCGGAACGACGTTGTGTTTCCAGGCTGCGGGACGCGAGGACTGGTTCCGCCTCTTGGGCAGGGCGCAGCAGCTCGGGCTGGCCGAGGGCGGAACGCCCGCGCTTGTGCTGGGCCTCAAGCTGCTGGGCGGCGTGGCGCTGGCCAACCGCGACAATTTGTTGTTCGAGGAACTGCGGCCCCAGCTCGGGGCCTTTATGCAAAGGTTGAAGCGCGGCTAGGGGGCGGGTGCGCCCGGAACAGATGGCGGCGGAGCTTGCAGCGCGCCGAACTTCAAAAGCAGCTCCGTGAGCTTGGCCTTGACGTTTTGCGTGGTGCGCGCCACCTGCGCCAGGTCTATGACCACAAGGAAGTCGCGCCGGAAGGGCGCTTTGTCCCACAGGACGCGGATGAGGGCCTGCAGCGGCTCCTCCAGTTGCAGCACCTGCATGAGCGAGGCCAGCTGCTGCGGGGTGCGGGTCTTGAAGAGCAGCATGTCCGGACGGGTGGGGTCTGCCGCGAACAGCTGGCTTTTGCGGATGCGCGTGAGCCCGCGCGAAGCCAGGGCCTCCACGGCGGGCACGGGGCAGCGGCGCAGGACGGCCGTCTTGACCAGCACCTTGCCGCCTTCCTCGCGGGCCTTGTCGCGCAGCAGGCCCACAAAGGCGCTTTCCAGCAGGTAGAACAGCACGTGCTCCAGGGACTCTATGGACAGCCCCTGAGCCAGGGCACGCACGGCATCCAACTCATCGGAACGCAAGGTGGCCAGGGCGGAGAGGAAATGCTCGCGCGATTGGCTGAGCACGCGCACCGCGCCCAGGGCCAGGGCCACGGCCTGCTCCATGAGGAAGGGCAGGGCGTGCTCATCTTGGGCTCGGCCTGCGGCGCGGGCCTGCATGGCCGCGAACAGGCTTGCGGCCACCGGGTCCATGCACACGATGAGCGCCGCGCTTTCCAGATGCTCCAGAAGCAGGTCGCCGGGCAGGAAGCCCAGGCCCTTGAGCAGACAAGCCTGCACCACCTTGCGCACGGCCAGGCGCTCGGGCGTGTCGGCGCTGGCCCCGGCAAAGGCCGTTTGCACGCGGGTCTGGTCGATGTGGCCGGGGCTGTCGTGCAGGGTGGCCAGCACGTCGTCGAACAAAAAGCGCACCACCACTTGCTGGCCGTCTTTGGAGAGGTGGAACTTGCCCTCGCTGGTGAGGTGTTCGTAGCCCTCGGCCACGTGCTGGGCGATGAAGCGCTCCACGAACTCGCTCCAGAAACCCTGGTCGAACTCGTGGGTCTTTATGAGCTCGCCGAACTGGGCCAGGCCCGGTGCGCCGAAGTGGCGCATGATGAGCTCCTCGAAATTATCCGTGGTGAGGCCCATGGCGTAGACCATGCCCTGCACGCTTTTCACCAGCAGCGACTCGGTGTTGCGCAGCTGCATCGTGGTCTGCTCGCGCGCGGCCTCGTCGCCGCTGCCGGTCTCTTTGTCCAGCCGGTTCAAAAGCACGGGAAAATTGCCGGCAAGCTTGCGCAGCACTGTGTCCGCGGGGTGGTCGGTGCGGCGGCACAACAGGTTGACGATGCTCTGCTGCTGGGTTTCCAGCAGGGGGTACTCGCTGATGCCGCCGCTGTTGACCCCGATGAAGCTGAGGAGCAGCTCGCGCTCCAGCACCTCGCGCAGGGCGCTTTTCGCCTTCAGGGGGCGCAGCACCCCAAGATACGACTCCAGCCTGGCGGGCCACTGGGGACGGTTGTCTGCGCTCCCGGCGGAAGGGGGAGGGCTTGCGGTTGCTGCTGCGGTTTCGTCCACGTGTGCTCCTGGCGTTTCTCTCGCTGCTCCGGGGGAAGCGCGTCTCGGACTGGCTATGCGTAGTTCCTACGTTGCAAGACTCTTTATCCCTTCGGCCTGTTTGCAGAAAAAATCAAGAGGCCTGACGTTGCGGACCGGGAAAGGGCTGCCCTTCGGCCGCGTTTGCGCGGTGCGGGGGCTCTGCTAGAGCCCGGAGCCGAAATTCAGCGCGTCGGGACGGTGGAAGTAGAACTCCACGCGGCCGTTGGACAGGCGGTTGGCGTTTGAGGTGTCGGGGCGGAGCGGACGGGTTGCGCCGTAAGAAATGGCGCGCACCCTGGTGGGGATGATTTCGCCGCTGCTCAGCACGTGGCTGGCGGCATTTGCGGCGCGCGCGCCGGAGAGCTCCCAGGCGGTCTCGTAAGGTCCGCCCGCGTTCTCTTTTTCCGCCGCGTGGCCGCGCACCAGCAGGTGCATGTTGTACTCCTTGAGCACATCAAGCACCCCGGCCAGCACACGCTTGGCCTCCGGCGTGAGCTGCGCGGAGCCCGGGTGGAACATGACGTCGCTGTTGACGCGCAAAAGCACGCCGGTCTCGTCGGAGGAAAGGCCGCTGGCGTCCATGAGCTTTTTGTCGTCCATGATGATGCGCTTGAGGCGCGAGGCGATGACGAAGCGCTGGGACTGCTCCGTGGCGGCGTCGGGGTTGGGTATGCCGCGCGCCTGGGGCACCATGGCGTTGCTTACGGCGTCCAGCACCTGCGGCCCGCCCGAGCCCTTCACGTCCGCAACGGGCTGAAAGTAGGTGGAGAGCACCTGCTTGGTCTCCGGCGGCACCATGTTCAAAATCCACATGAGCAGAAAGAAGGCCATCATGGCCGTGACGAAGTCGGCGTAGGCCACCTTCCACGAGCCGCCGCTGTGTCCCTTGTTGCGCGCCATGCCTGCTCCTAGCGCCTCACGCCGCTCTTGAGCCATTCCTCCATTTCAAAGAAAGTGGGGCGCACGTCCTCCGGAATGGCGCGCCGGCCGTATTCCGCCGCCATGATGGGGCTGGAGCCGGAAACCGCGGCGCTGATGGCCGCGCGGATGACGTTGAAATACATGTCGCGCTCCTGGGCCAGGTTCTCCAGCTTTATGGCCATGGGACCTATGAAGCCGTAGCAGGAAAGCACGCCGAGGAATGTGCCCACCAGGGCGGCGCCGATGCTGCGGCCCAGAATCTCCGGCGGCTGGCTTATCTGGCCCATGGTCAGAATGACGCCGAGCACGGCGGCCACGATGCCCAGGCCCGGCAGCGACTCGGCCATTTTGGAGATCATGCTCGAGGTGCCCTCGGCCTGGTCGCGCATGGCCTCCATGTCGAGCTTCATGAGCTTCTCGATTTCGCCCTGGTCGCCGGTGGTCAAAAACACCCGCAGGGTGTCGCAGATGAACAGCACCACGGCGCGGTCCTTGGTCACCAGCGGATAGTTCGAGAAGACATTGCTTTCGTCCGGATGCTCCACATCGCGCTCAATGCTCGCCATGCCCTCGCGGCGCATTTTGCCGAACAGGATGTTCAAGAGGCCCAGCAGCTCCAGGTAGCTCTGGCGGCTGTTGTGGCGCATGGAGAAAATGAGCCCCACGCTTTTGAAGACCCGGACGAACATGGTGCGCGAGGAACCGATGAAGAACGCGCCCAGCACCGACCCGAAGATGATGAAGAACTCCGCCGGCTGGAAGAGGACCTGTAAGGGGCCGTTCTCCACGGCGAAGCCACCGATGATCGCCCCGATGACGATGATGAAGCCGATTATGGTGAACATCTAGCCTTCCTGGTCTTGGTTCGGGGGGGAGGGCTGCGCCTCGGCCTGGGCCAGCGCGGTGTTGAGCTCAAGCAGAAAGCGGTCCATGCGCAGGCCCCGCGCCACGGGCCGCTGCGGCAGCCGGTCCATGAGCGTCACCTCGTCGCACCAGGCCGCCAGCTCGCGGATGGGATACCGGGCCACGTAGAAGAAGGTCAGGCTCTTGTCGTCGCGGTCGGGCTGGCCCCGGTACAGAATGTTCAGGGATGCCGTGAGCTGGCCGTCATTCTGTTTCTGCAGGGCGATGGGCGCCATGCCGAGCAGGAGCGACAGGGGCCTGTCCTCCACGGCGGAAAGGGGCTGTGAGAGCTTGAGGTACAGGAAAACGAGGCAGTGGCCGGAGGTGAGCAGGGGCAAAATCGGTCCGAGGCTGGCCGACGGGTCGGCCAGGGTGATGCGCATGCCGTTGGCCGAGAGGTCCTCTATGCGCACGGCCGCGGACTCCCGCGCAAAGTGCAGGTCCGGCTGGCCGAGCTGCAGCAGGTGCAGACGCGTGGGCACATGTTCCGGCCGCACCCAGAGGGCGCCTTCCAGAAACAGGGTCTGCGGCACTGCGACGCGCACGCATTTCCGGTCTTCCACTGTGCCTTGCTGCTCCACCTGGGCCTCCGTCGCCAGCGTTATCGTCGGGTGTGATGAAAGATGCCACGAGCCATCAGAAATATCAAGGCGCTGGCGCTGCACGCCGCCTGGCTTGCGCGCGGTGCCCGGCGCTGGACCTTCTGCGGCCATGAACGCGGCGACACAGCCTCTTGCCGCTTGGGGCGGAACATCTGGCAGTTCCGCCCCAGCTGGAAGTAGCGCCGGTTCACGCGTCAAGGCCGGTGCGGCGCCTTTGCCCCTGCCTGCGGCGGTCTGCTCGGCTGCGGTCAGGCTTGCCTTCCGGCGCGGGCGCATTGCTGGCGAGAAAGGGCGGAGCTCCTGCTCGTCTCATGGCGGCTGCGGAAGTCCTTGCGCATCTGCGCGGCAATGGAGGCTGGAGAGCCCCTTCCTGAGCCTCGCGCCTCTTGGGCCATCAAGCCCGGCGATTTCGCCGTATACTTCGGGGCAGTCGATTCTGCAGGCTTTGCAATTTTCAGCAATGAGGCTAGAGTGCGCACAGAAATTGGGGGCAACGGATGCGCTTTCTTGAGTTTGTTCGGCAGCAGGGCTACCGGCGCTACACCGGAACGGTGTCGGCTTCGGTCTATGCCTATTTTCAGTGCGAAAACCCTGGCCGGGCCCAGTGGTACTTCAAGCCGGGCAGCTTCCAGTGCGCCGGATGCAAGGCCCAGTGCGAAACCGACAGCCCCGAGGGCTTCCAAACCTTTCTTACCCCGGATAAACGCAATGTCTGACCACCTGCGTGTTCCCGCCCTTTGCCTCGCACTTGCGCTGCTTTTGAGCCTGCCCGCCGCTGCCCAGGCCGACGACAGCATGAATCTCTCCCTGTGCAAGCAGATCATGAGCCGCATGCTGTGCAAGAAGCTTAACGAATTCAACTACTCGGGCAAAATCGACGAGAACGTGTACGTCATCAGCGTGTTTTACGCCTCCAAGCCTTCCGAACTGCTCTGCGCGGTCATGTCCGACGGCCAAGTCATCATTCAGGACCGCACCTGGCGGGCCACGCGGCGCGTTGTGCCCTACACCATGGATTCCGCCGGCAAGTGCATGAGCGCGCACTTTTCCTCGCCGGACTGCCCCACCAGCCGGGCCATAAAGATCTGCCCGCCCAAGACCCACCAGGACGCCAAGGAGCAGCAGCAGGAGACCTTCTGGAGCCGCCCCATCCCTAAGATCCTTGAGGAAGAGTACAAGGCCATGAGCGGGCGCGACCAGCAGAACGCCACGGCCGCTCCGGCGCCCGCACCGGACGGAGAGAAGTAATTCTTCTCCACCGGTTGCATAGCGTAAAAAAAACGGCGATACTGATTCCATGAGCGATTCCGCGCAGCCAGATCAGGACGGTCAGGCCTGCAAAGCCATATTCGTGGCCAGGCAGCCCATTTTCGACGCCCATGAGATGATTTGGGCCTATGAATTGCTTTTCCGCAGCAGCGCCCAGGCCAAGACCGCCGATGTGGCCGAAGACGATTTGGCCACGGCCTCGGTCATCGCGGACGGCTTCGCCTTGGCTTTTTCCGGCATGGACAAAAGCAAAAAGGCCTTCATCAATTTCCCCCAGCGTCTGCTTTTGGACGACACTGTCTACGCCCTGCCGCGCGAGATTTGCGTGGTGGAGGTGCTGGAGACGATCACCCCCACCCTGGAGATGATCACCGCACTGACGAGCATCAAGAAACGCGGCTACACCTTGGCGCTGGACGACTACGTGGGTCAGCCCGGTTATGAGGAAGTCATCCGCCTGGCGGACATCGTCAAGGTGGACCTGCTCGGCATGTCGCCTGCGCGCCTGCGCGAGGTGAGCACCGACCTGCGCCGCTACGGCTGCCGCCTGCTGGCGGAGAAGGTTGAGGACCGCGAGACCTACGAGCTTGCCAAAATTTTAGGCTTCACGCTGTTCCAGGGCTTTTTCTTTTCCCGGCCAGAGACCATGACCGGCAGCAAGGTGCCAACGCCCGTGCTGGCCAAGATGCGCCTTTTGCGCGCCCTCTCCGGCGACGACTTCGACGTGCGCGCCCTCACCACCATCATTTCCTCCGACCCCAGCGTGAGCTACCGCCTGCTCAATTTCATCAACTCAGCCGCGTTTTCGCTGCGCGCAAAAATCCAGTCCATTCAGCAGGCGCTTACCCTGCTTGGCAAGCAGCAGATCAAGCAGTGGTTCCTCGCGGTCATCATCTCCGACTTCGACTCCACCGCAAAGGTGCAGGAGGCCGCGTACGTCTCGCTGCAGCGCGCCCGCTACCTGGAGAGCATGGGCAAGCTGTACAAGAACCGCGCCTTCCCCAGCGAAACCCTGTTCATGCTGGGCCTTTTCTCCAAGCTTGATGTGCTGCTCTCCCAGCCCATGGACAAGCTGCTGCAGAACATCGCCCTGGACAAGGACGTGGAGGACGCGCTTTTGTCCAAGCCCTCGCCGTACTGGTCCTGGCTCTCCCTCGTGGAGGACATCGAGATCGGCAACTGGGAGGACGTTTTCGACTTTTTGAACAACCGCGAATTGGACCAGGAGGCCTCGGCCACGAGTTACGCCGAAGCCATCACATGGACACAGACCCTGCTGCGCATGAAGTGAGGACCATGATGCATTTTCGACGTTTTGCCCCCTGCCTGCTGCTGACCCTGTTCGTGCTGCCGCTGGGCCTGCTGCCCGCGCGGCCCGCCGCCGCCCAGGACGCCCCGCCCCACGAGAGCGAAGGCCCACGCCACAAAGCCAAGAAGGCCCAGCCCGCGCAGACCAAGCAGGCTCCGGCGGCCAAGGCCGCGCCAGCCAAGAGCCAGGCCGCGCCCGCCAAAAAGGCCGGCTCGGCCGCCGCGCAGAGCGCCAACCCGAAGAAGGCCGCGCCCAAGGTTGCACGTGGGCCGGCGGTAAAGAACGACGGCAAGCCCTATCTGCGCAGCCTGGACAAGAACCACGACGGCCGCATCAGCCACGAGGAGTTCGTCGCCGGGTCCAAGAAGCGCTTCGCCAAGGCGGACACCAACCACGACGGCATTGTGTCCCCGCAGGAGGCCAAGACGGCCAAGGCGAAGATGCTGGAGAAGCAGGCCAAGCGCGACGCCAAGCGCCTGGCCGAGGGCAAGCCGGTGAAGCGCCGCAAGAAGACCGACCGTCCGCCCAAGCCGTATCTCGCCACCTTTGACAAAAACCAGGACGGCCGCGTGAGCCAGAAGGAATATCTGGAGCGCCGCGAGAACAAGTTCCGCGATATGGACCTGAACCACGACGGCGTCATCTCGCGCGAGGAAGCGCGCATCGCCAAGGTGAAGCTGCTGGAGCGCCGCGAGGAGCGCAAGGCCGAAGCCAAGGAGCGCCGCCTGCGCAAGATCGAGGAAGCCAAGGCCCGCAGAGACGCCGAGGGGACCGTCAGCTCGCCCGGACCGGAACTGACCGCCCCGGCCACGCCGCCCCCGGCTGCCGCGCCCGCCTCTCCGGCTGGCTCGGCCCCGGCCGCCGTGCCCACGACCAAGAAGCAGCCGGACCTGCCGCTTACGCCCATCGCCCCGGAAGTGCCCGCCAAGGCCGCTCCGGAAACCTAGCCCGGCAAGAATATCCCACGACGCAAAAGCCCGGCGGTTCCTCAAGAGGAGCCGCCGGGCTTTTTTGTTGCGCGCCAGCGCGGAAAAAGGAGACGGAAACCGGGTCAGATCTTCATGCGCACGGTGTAGGCCTGGCCGCCGCGCTGCACGCAGACAATGAGCAGGTTGTGCAGTTGGTAGCGGTAGAAGGCGGTGAGCAGGTCGGCCTCGCTGTTGGTGCGCATGCTGCCCACCTGGATGATGCGGTCGCCGGGCTTGAGGCCCAACGACGCCGCCGGGCCGCTGGCGCGTACCTCGGCCACGGCCACGCCCGGAGTTTTGGCGTCCGCGCCGTGGGCGGCCGGGCTGAAGCCCCAGCGCCACTTGATGAGCCCCAGGCCCGCCTCGCGGTCCAGCACCTGGGGACGCATGACGGCCTGGTAGTTTTCCGCGCCGCGGCTTAGCAGCAGGGCCATGGTGTCGCCCCGCGTGTAGCCCATCAGAATGCCCAAAAACTGCGCCTTGTCCTGCACCTTCTGCCCGCCGATGGCCAGCAGCGCGTCGCCGGGCCGTATGCCCGCGGCCTCTGCCGGGGTGCCGGGGAACACGGAGGAGACGACCATGCCGCCGGGCCGCGTGAGCCCGTACTGGGCCATCTGGTCCGGGGTCATGTTCTCGCCCAGCAGGCCCAGCCAAATGTGCGCCACGCGGCCCGTGGTGATGAGCTCGTCGAGCACGCGCTTGGCCTTGTTGATGGGAATGGCGAAGCCCAGGCCGCCGCCGCGGGCGTAAACCGCGGCGTTGATGCCCACCACCTGGCCCAGGATGTTCAAAAGCGGGCCGCCGGAATTGCCGGGGTTGATGGCCGCGTCGGTCTGGATGAGGCCGGTGATGTTGTGCTGGCCCGTGTTCACGGAGCGGTCCAAGGCCGAAACCACGCCGGTGGTGACCGTGTGCGTGAGGCCGAAGGGATTGCCGATGGCGATGACCGGCTCGCCGATCATGAGGTCGCTGGAATCGCCCATGCGCGCCTGGGGCAAGGGCTCCGCGCCTTTGGGCAGGTCCAGGCGCAGCACGGCCAGGTCCATGTCCTGGTCCGCGCCGAGGAGCGAGGCCTTGTACACCCGGCCGTCCTGCAGGCGGGCGATGATCTGCGTGGCGCCGGTGATGACATGGGCGTTGGTGAGCACGTAGGCTTTGGCGCCGTCGATGATGACGCCGGAGCCGAGGTTGCGGCTGAAGGTCTTGGGCGCGTTCTTGTTGTTCTGGGCGTCGTGCTTGCCTGCCGGATTGTTGGCCGGATTGTCTGCCGGATTGTTCGTCGGCTTGTCCGAGAGCGTGTCCGTCAGCTTGTTCGTGGCCTGGGGCAGAGTGGGCGGCGCCAGCAGATGGGAGAAGGGATTCGGGGCGCCCTCGCGCGCGCTGATGATGCTGACCACGGCGGGGCCGGCCTCCTGTACCACGCGCACCACCGGGGTGCGGCGCGGGTCCTGATTGGTCGCGGGCTGAACCTGACGCGAGGCATCGCGCGAGGCATCACGCGCGGCCGGGCGCGCCGCCTGGATGGGGGTAGCCGGGAGCAGGGCCAGGCCTCCGGCCAGCGCCAGCACGGCGGCGGCAGCCGCCAGGCGGGTTGCGCAGCGCACGGCCGGGCGCACCTACAGTCCCCGCTGCTGCGCCAGCTCGCGCAGGCGGGCTATGCGCTCCGCAATGGGCGGGTGGGTGCTGAACAGATTGGCTACGCCGGCCCCGGCAAAGGGGTTTACGATGAAGAGATTCTCGGCCACGGGGTTGCCCGCAAGGGGAATCTGGCGCGAGGCCGCGTCGAGCCGGCCCAGGGCGCTGGCCAGGTCGAGCGGGCGGCCGGAGATGCGCGCGCCGGTTTCGTCGGCCAGAAATTCGCGGGAGCGCGAGATGGCCATCTGGATCAGCATGGCCGCGACGGGCGCGATGACGGCCAGGGCCAGCGCACCCAAGATTCCGCCGCCGCCCTCTTCATCGTTGCGCCTGCCCATGCCGAAGATGGCTCCCCACTGGAGCATGTGGGCGATGCTCATGATGGCCGCGCCAAGAACGGCGGCGATGCTCTGGATGAGGATGTCGCGGTTGGTGATGTGCCCGATCTCGTGGGCCAGCACGCCGCGCAGCTCCTCGGGGCTGAGCGCGCGCATGATGCCCTGGGTGACGGCGACCACGGCGTTTTCCGGGTTGCGGCCCGTGGCGAAGGCGTTGGGCGATTCCTGCGGAATGAGGCAGATGCGCGGCTTGGGGATGCCCGCGTTGCGCGCCAGATCCTCCACCATGGCGTGCAGCCAGGGCGCGTCGGTCTGCTTCAGCTCTTGCGCCTGGTACATGGAGAGCACGATCTTGTCCGAGTACCAGTAGCTGACGAAGTTCATGACCAGGGCCAGGATGAGGGCGATGAAAAGCCCGGCGCGGCCTCCCGCGGCCTGGCCGATGAGCAGCATGAGCCCTGTGAGCAGGGCCAGCAAAAAGGCGGTTTTCAGTTGGCTCGTCATGGCGGTCCTTTTTCGCAATTTCCCAAGGCACCCGAACGGCGCAAAGGTAAGGACCGCAGGCCGCTCCGTCAATGCCTCCCGGCAGACGCGCCCAGCCTGCTCCAGGCCGGATTGCTCCGCCAGCTAGGCCCCTTTGCTGTTCTTGGGCTGGGCCGCAGCTTTCTGAGTCAGCTGGCCGCGCGTGGGGTAGCGCCCGCAGGCGAAGCGCTCGCTCTCCGGGCAGAAGCCCAGGGACTCGCACTTGGCCCCGGCCGTGGCGAAGATGGCGGGCAGCTCGGCCTTGCACAGGGCCAGCATGGCGTCGGCCATGGCGCGGATTTCCCACTGGGCGCGCATGCAGCAGCGCAGGTGGAAGAAGTGGAGCAGGGCGCGGCAGTTCATGGTGATGACGATTTTGGTTTCCGCCGCCTGAGGCAGCACGAAGCGCGCGTCCTCTTTGGATTTGTCCTTGCGGCCGTGGGCGTCCAAAATGGCCTTGAGGTCGCGGTAGGCGCCGCCCACCTCTTTCATGAAGGCTTCGAAGCGCTCGCGCGCCTCTGGAATTTTGGCGATGGCCGGAGGCAGAATGTAGTCCATGTCCGAGCCGTCGACGTAGCGCTGGCTTTGCTGCGAATACGACGCGATGCGGTGGCGCACGATCTGGTGCGAACAGGCGCGCGAAATGCCGGACACGGCAAAGGTGAAGCTGGCGTGCTCGATGGGGCTGTCGTGTCCGCTCTCCATCACTTTGCGCACAAAGTCGGCCTGGGTTTCGCGGTCCACCTCGCCGCTGAGCAGCCTAGGCCACATGTCGGCCACAAAACCCGCGTGGTAGCACTGGCGGAAGGCGGCGTAGATGAGGGAGAGGGCCTCTGGCGTTGCGGCCAGCAGTTCCACCTTGAGAGGGGCGACGGGCATGGGGGGCTCCGGGGTTGGTTTGTCTGGCGCGCTACATGCGCACGCGTTCCAGAACATCCGCCAGGACTTCGGCCAGGGGGCCGTCGGCCGGGGCGAGCAGGTGCAGGGTCTGCATGAAATAGGGCTCGAAGGCCGTGCGCTGGCGGCCAAGGCGCTCGCGCAGGGCCGCGTTTTCCTCTGGCGTTTTGGCCTGCCTGGCGGCGATGCGCTCCACGCCGGCCATGAGGTAGAGCACCCGGCCCGTGGACTGGAGGCGCTGGCGGAAGGCTTCTCCCGCAAGCAGCTTGTGCGGCACGGCAACAACAGCCGGACCGCCGGACAGGATCGCGTCCAGGGCGGCGTCCGCGCCCTCCAGGGGCAGCTCATGGGCCGCGCGCTGCAGCTCCTTGGCCAGGTGCCCGGCCACAGTGCTTTTGCCGCTGCCGGAAAGGCCGATGATGTACAGCACGTTTCCAGCTGCGCCGGGCCGCAGGGCAGGCACGTCCTGCTGAATCGTCGTGGTCTTGTCCGGGTCGTTCACGTGGAATTCCCGGCGGATGAATTCTGTCACACGTCCTCCGCGTTCGCGCCGCATGGGCGTTGTTGCCGCCCGCGAACAGGCAGGATATAGCGCAGGGGCAGGCTGTGAGCAAGGGGGCTTCCCCGCGCGCGGCCGCAAGCAGGAGAGGGGGCCATGCCGAAGGAAATCGTGCACTGGATGGTGGCGGCGCGCGCCGCGGAGCTCCTGTCCGACGGTCCCTTTGGCCCGGCGCTGGCCCGTTGTCCAAACGGCCTGCGCCTTGGCGCGGTGTACCACGACGCCCTCTTTTATCTGCGGGGCGACCACGCCGAGGGCATGAAGGCCCTGCCGCACCGTCTGCACGGCTCCCACGGCGAGGACAGCTTCGACCTTTTGCGGCTGCAGGCCGCGCACCTGCACGCGCGCAGAACCGAGCCGCTGCCCACGGCGTTTTTTGTGGGCCTGGCCTCGCACATCTTTGCCGACGCCACCCTGCATCCGCTCATCTACCACCTGACCGGCAACTACTACGACACGGACGAGAAGCGCCGCACCGGGGCCGTGCGCCGCCACCGGGCGCTGGAGTGTCTGCTCGACATGCTGGCCGCGGGCGGACCGGAGGAAGTGCGCGACATGTCGTTGCGCGCTTTGCTGAACGGTCTGGAAGGCACGCTGGCCCTGGCCTGCCCGCCGGAGAGCCTGGCCCTGCTGGCCGGGTGCGGCGCCGAGGCCGCGCGGAAGGCGACGGACGACGCCTTCGAGACCTACTGCACCATGCAGGGGCTTTGCCGCATGCCTGTGCTGGCCGGGCTTCTGCGCGACTTTTCCCCCTTCATGCCGGGGAGCCTGCGCGAGATAGCTGCCCTGTTTTATGCCCCGCAGCTTTACGAGCAGAAGGGCGCGGTTGAGGGGCGGCTTGGCTACCGCAACCCGGTCACAGGTGATAGATATTACGGCACCCTGGCCGAGCTCATGGAATTGGCGGCCCGCCGCACGGCAAACTTTTGCGCTGGCCAGGCCAAGGCCCTTGCGGCCACCGGCGCGCTCAAGGACGAGGGCGTGGGGCCTTCCCTCGACATGGGCCTGCCCGGCGTGCCCGTGACCCAGGCCCGGTATTTCGCCGCACGTCTTCTTCCCGCCGACTAGCCTTTTCCCTTCCTCGTTGAAGCTTCGTGCCCACGCGCTTTCCCGCG
>Ga0209373_10001378_pt1 | contig 28968 bp, 11 predicted proteins | sample Higcelweek5metaG_FD_187173 | JGI IMG/M metagenome (GOLD analysis project Ga0209373, IMG submission 187173) | Freshwater pond sediment microbial communities from the University of Edinburgh, under environmental carbon perturbations - High... | ecosystem: Environmental > Aquatic > Freshwater >... | reverse complement strand
TGTTCCATACTGATCTCCTTGAGGTTCTTGGTGGTTCCCCAAGGAGGTCTTTATGACACATTCACGGAATCGTATAACTTCCGTTAGTCGCCCCAGCATAGCTGGGGGCTTAGCAAGAGGTGGTTATGCCTGATTGCCAACGCCCCGCCCGATAGTAAGGGTAAATCGTATCCTCTTTCACATCAAACCGATGATTAAACTCTTCTTGCGAAGGATCTACCTCCGGTTCATAGGTGCGAACATCTGTAGCTGCTAATTTATCGCTCTGACCTAAAAGAACTTGCCAAGCCTTATGCACTTCTTGTGCTGCAATTTGCCTAAGGCGAAGCTCAACCTCATGGGTAAAGCCTGCGTTGTCAAAATATGCGCGGCCTTCCTGCGTGAACTTATTATTATACTGACCTGTAAGAAATGAAGGCTTAACCCTTCTGGTCTTCATATCCAGAAACTCTGGCGCTATTTTTTGCCACCGCGCAACCTTGTCCTGAACATAAGAAGAGCCAAGCAAGCCTTCCAATGTTATTTGATGAATATCATTTAAAAAAGAAATATACCCCGGCGCAACGACAAAAGCCTCTTGAAGTTGGACTTGCTTTTTAAGGATCGAGTAAAACGCTTCCCTCGGCTCACCCTCAAGACCATTTACATACGACGCCATATCAGGAAAGTCTCTTTTCCGCTTTCCATCACGATACAAAAAGTCTCTTATGCTCTGCTCATTAGCTCTAATGGCTTCCAGCTGGTCTGTATGATGGGGTCTGTGCATGGTCACACTCTAGCATAACCTCCCTCTATATATTTACTTTCATTAAGGGCAACCCTCGCTTCGACACGGGGTGTCTTCTGGGGTATGCCGATTTTGAACTGTGATTTCTTTTTATAAATCAACGAGCTATTTCTTTCCTTCACAACCCGCCGCAGGCGCGGCAGCCAAGAAAGCCCACTCTGAAAGTATTTATTCTCCAAATACAGGCGGCTTTGTGGTACAGTGATCACATGCGTTATTTTCTTTATAATAAGGGCTAAGACATGAACTCATTTTTGAGACGGCTTAAATATTCTGCCCTTCCTGCGGCTTTTTTGCTTTTATCGACCTCCCTTTGTCCGAGGACCTCCTCTGCCTATTCTGATAGCACGGGGCCCGTTGACGCAGGACAAGTGACAAAATCTATCGATTCAGGAAAGCTGGTATTGGAAAATAGATATCTTGCTCTTTATGAAAGCGGCCAGATCGGCTCCATCCTTCGCGGCCCCATAAGCAAGGAAGAGGATGCTGCCGGCATGGCAAGCTTGCAAGAAGCCGCAAAGCAGGTTTGTTCTTCTCCCAAAGGACTATCTGACATTCCGACGGGCTTCGCCTATAATCCTGAAACCAAGGCCCCATATACGCATGCTGATTTTGAAGATCGTCGTAAAAAGTTGTGTAACAATCTCAGCCTTTAATTCCTCCCCGTGTCACAAAAAAGAGCCGCGAAATGCGGCTCTTTTTCTTTGGGGCTCGTCGAACGAGAAGCGCGTTTACCTCACCGCCATCATCGCGGCGGCGGTGTCGAGCATGCGGCAGGAGAAGCCCCACTCGTTATCGTACCAGCTCATGACGCGGACAAAGGTGCCGTCGATGACTTTTGTTTCGTTCAGCGCGAAGATGGACGAGCGCGGATCGTGGTTGAAATCGGTGGAGACAAGCGGCTCGTCATAGGTGCCCAAAATGCCTTTGAGGGGGCCAGCGGCCGCTTCCTTCATCGCGGCGGCGATTTCCTCGGCGGAGGTGGCGCGTTTGGCGACAAAGGCCAGATCGATGACCGAGACGTTTTGCGTCGGCACGCGGATCGAGGTGCCGTCCAGTTTGCCCTTAAGGGAAGGAAGGACCTTACCCACCGCTTTGGCTGCACCCGTCGTGGTCGGGATCATGTTCACCGCCGCCGTGCGGGCGCGATGCAGGTCTTTGTTGTGCGAGGCATCGACCACGCGCTGATCCCCCGTATAGGAATGGATCGTGGTCATGAAGCCTCGCTCAATACCGATGGTTTGCTCAAGCACCAAAGCGACGGGAGCCAGACAATTCGTGGTGCATGAGGCGTTGGAGACGATCTGGTGTTCGGCTTTCAATTCCGTATGGTTCACGCCAAAGACGACGGTAATGTCTTCATCGGTCGCCGGTGCGGAGACGAGGACTTTTTTCGCGCCAGCCTGAATATGCTTCATCGCGCCTTCACGCTTGGTGAAAATGCCAGAGCATTCCATCACGACATCAACACCCAAATCGCCCCACTTGATGTTGGCGGGATCTCTTTCGGAAAAAGACTTGATGTGACGGCCACCGACGATGAGGTCTGCGCCGTCGATTTGCACGTCTGTCGCAAAACGGCCATGCGCTGAATCATATTTCAGAAGATGCGCGTTGGTGGTTGCATCGGACAGATTGTTGATGGCGACGATCTCAACATCCTTGCGGCCCTGCTCTTCCAGCGCGCGCAGAACGAGGCGGCCAATACGACCGAATCCGTTAATGGCTACACGTACAGTCATTTTCTTCTCCGTTGTTGGTCTTGAGAATTAGGCGCACAGCTTCTTGGCCGCAGCGATAACGGCATCAGAGGTGATGCCAAAATGCGCGTACAGCTTATCAGCCGGAGCGGAGGCTCCAAAATCTTTCATGCCGATAAAGACGCCCTTTTCGCCGATCAAGCTGTCCCAGCCCATGCGGATGCCCGCTTCAATCGCGATGCGCGGCGCGGTGCCAAGGACAGAAGCGCGATAGGCCTCGTCTTGCTTTTCGAACAACTCAAAGCAAGGAACAGAAACAACCGCCGCCGCAATCCCTTGGGTTTTCAGCACTTCGCGGGCCTGCATGGCCAGCATGACTTCCGAACCCGTGGCCAGAAGGGTGACGGCGCGGGGGCCTTCGGCTTCGGCAAGGACGTAGGCACCCTTGGCGCATTTGTTGTCGTCCGTCGCGTCACGCAGCGTCGGCAGGCCTTGGCGCGAAAGGGCCATAAGGCTGGGGGCCGTTTCGCTTTTCAGCGCAAGGTCCCAGCACTCTGTCGTTTCGATGCCATCGCACGGACGCATCACGAGCAGATTGGGGATAGCGCGGAGTGCGGCCAGATGCTCGACCGGCTGGTGCGTCGGGCCGTCTTCGCCGAGGCCGATGCTGTCATGCGTCATCACGAAGACGACGCGCTGTTTCATCAGGGCCGCCAGACGGATTGAAGGACGGCAATAATCGGCGAACTGCATGAAGGTGCCAGCATAAGGCACGATGCCGCCGTGCAGGGCCATGCCGTTCATCGCGGCGGCCATGCCGTGTTCGCGCACGCCGTAATGGATATAGCGGCCTTCATAGAAGGGCGCGGTGATCGCCCCCATGCCTTTGACCTGCGTATTGTTCGAGGGCGACAAATCTGCCGAGCCGCCGATGAGTTCGGGCATCACGGGAACGAGCGCACCCAATACTGTGCCGGAGGATTGACGCGTTGCGTGCTTGGGTTTTTCGGCGGCGATCTTTTTCTTCAGTTCCATAAGGGCGGGGGCAACTTCCGGCGGCAGAATGCCGCTCATGGTGCGATTGAAAGCGGCTTGCTCTGCCGACTTGGTCAAGCGTTCACCCCAAGCCTGACGCTCCACAACCGAACGGCGGCCAACGTCGCGCCATGCGCTCAGGATATCATCGGGGATTTCAAAAGGCGCGTAGTTCCAGCCCAGAACCTGACGAGCGGCAGCGATTTCGGCTTCACCCAGCGGTGAGCCGTGACAGCCAGAGGTGCCTTGCTTTTCCGGCGCGCCAAAACCGATGATGGTACGGCAGGCGATCAGCGAAGGCTTGTCGGTAACCGAGAGGGCCGTTTCCGTCGCTTGGGCAATCGCGTCGGGGTCATGACCATCAACTTCCAGCACATGCCAGCCATAGGCGCGGAAGCGGGCTTGCACATCTTCGGTGAAGGAGAGATCGGTCGAACCGTCAATCGAGATTTTGTTGTCGTCATAGAAAACAATCAGGCGGCCCAGCTTGAGATGACCCGCAAGCGATGCGGCTTCATGGCTGATGCCTTCCATCAAATCGCCATCCGAGGCAATGACGAAGGTGCGGTGGTTGACAAGGTCGTCGCCAAAACGCGCGTTCAAAATGCGCTCGGCCAGCGCAAAGCCAACGCTGTTGGAAATGCCCTGCCCCAGCGGACCGGTTGTCGTTTCCGCGCCAATATCAAGGTCGCGCTCTGGATGGCCCGGGGAATGGCTGCCGAGCTGGCGGAAGTTTTTGATTTCGTCGAGCGACATTTTTGAAAAGCCCGTCAGATAGCCCAGCGCGTAAAGCAGCATGGAGCCGTGACCTGCCGATAAAATGAAACGGTCGCGATCAGGCCATGACGGATTGGCCGGATCAAACCGCAGGAAATGACGCCACAAAACCGTGGCCACATCGGCCATGCCCATCGGCATACCCGGATGGCCAGAATTGGCTTTTTGAACGGCATCCATCGCCAGCGCGCGGATCGCGTTGGACATAGGTTTATGAAGGGCATCGGCGGCTTGACGTGTCATGGCAAAACTCTTATCTGGAACGCAAAAGGGAACTGGCCGCAAAATGCCGGAAAATGGCTAGCAAAGCAACAAGTTAAAGTTTAGGATTGCTTTCAGATGAGGCGTTGACGCACAAAGCCGTTCCTTTTAGGCTTATTTGGAACGGACGCGAGACGATTCGAAAGGATTTAGAATGCAGCGGCTGAAAAACGCGCTTGAAGAATTAGATGAAGCCATATCCGGCCTCGAAGACAAGGTCGGCATTGCTATGGTCGACCGCACCGAGGCCCAGAAGAAAATGGCGGACATCCTGAGGCAGAGCAAGGTGCGCGAGGCCACGATTGTGGCTGCCGCCCAGAAGGTTGCCTTAAGGTTGGACCAGTCCATCGATCATGTTGAAAAAATACTCAAGAAATAGGGGACTTTTATGACCCAACACGCTCCCAGCAAAGTCACCATCACGCTTAATGGCCGCGATTACGTCGTCACCTGTGATGCGGGCGAAGAGAGAAAGCTGGCTGACCTCGTCAAGATTGTCGATTCCAAGCTGGCCGATATTGCGGGCAAAAGCAGCAATGCCAGCGAAACACGCCTGTTCATGCTGGCCTGCCTGATGCTCGCCGACGAACTTCAGGAAACGCGCAAGGCCATCCAGACCGCATGCTCTGCCGATGAAGCGATTATGGTGGCCGCCGTCAATCACCTGAAGGGCCGGATCGAGGCCATTGCCTCGATGGTTGGGTAAAATAAAGCTCAGAATAGCAAAAAACCTCTTGACGCGAGAGGGAGGGTGTGCTATTGACATCCTTACGCCGTACTGTGTCCTGAGGGCGGGCAGGACGCATAAAAGGCATTTAGCCTATGGCATTTTGCATTGGGGGGCGGGTGCAGGCGGCCAGAGTTTGAGTGAAAAAGAGCGGTTTGGACAAGGTCAGCGAAAGCTGGCCTTTTTTTGTGGGTGGAAGGGAGACTTTGGCATTTAGCATTTTTTTTGGGGGGGCTACCCCTCTCCAACAGGAGGAGAGGGGAAAGAAAGCGAGAGAGGGGACGGGAGGCGGATGGCAGAAGGCAGGGAACAGAGGGGCAGAGAACAGAGGGGCAGAGAACAGGGACAAGGGAAGACAAGGGCGCAGGTTCGTCGCGCGGCTCCTCGCAGGGTTGCTGGTGACGGTGGGGAGAGACGGTTAGGCTTCTTCCTCGTCTTCCCGCACAGCAGACGGCGCGAAGCGCAGGCTGCGTGATGCGGGATCTAACCGTCTTGCGGCATTCCCCGAACCTAAGTCCGTTGCGTCCAAGCGTGGCTGGACCCCGCATCAAGTGCGGGGAGACGAAGGGGGACGCGAAGAGCAAGGCCACGGCTGGAATTGGTGGGCCACGGGCCTCACTTACACTTCAGGCGGGTGCGTTCCTGGTCAGCTCGGGAGCGGATCGTGGAAGGGGCAGTGGGGTATTTGGCTTTAAGGGCAGCAAGGGCATCGCAGGCGTCTTGCGTTTTGTCGAGGGAGCCCAGCGACATGGCCAGTTTAAGGAGCGAGTCCGGTGCCTTGGTGCCTTTGGGGTTCTTTTGATAGGCCTCGGCAAAGGCTATGGCAGAATCGCCGAATTTGCCGCGAACATAGAAGGTTTCGGCGTACCAGTATTTGGCGTTTTCAGCGAGTTTGTCGTCGCCGTGCTTATCAAGGAAGCTTTTAAAGGCCTTTTCGGCTTCCTCGTAGTTGGCTTGGCGCAACAAGCCAAAGGCGAGGTCGTAATGCTCTTGCGCGGTCAGGCCGTAATCGGCGGGCTTTTGCGGCAGCGGCGGGGTTTTGGGGTTTATCACGCCGCCCGTGATCTTGTCGCCCGCTACCTTGACGCCACCAAGGGAGCCACTGACGGCGGGAACTTCTTCGCCCTCTTCCGCCGAGACTTGGCCTTGCGAGTCTGCTGACGATGGGATGCGCACGGTGGCTTGCGGCGGCGGGACGGCGTTTTCAAGCTTGGTCAGGCGCTGGTCGTAATCCGCCTGCAACTTCTGGAGCGTTTGGTCCAGACGGCGGGTCATGAAGTCCATCTGCTCCACCTTGCCGTTCAGGGCGCGGAGCTGATCCTCGACCGCCGCCAGACGGGTTTCAAAGCCCGTCGCCGCATTGCCATACGCGCTGGCCGAATAGCCCCCGTCCTGCGCGACAGAAACGAAAGGAGAAGCTAGCAGCAAAGACAAGGCCAGTGCCGACGAAGCGAAAAGGCGTTTTTTGATCATGAAAAATCAACCCCAGCGAATCAGTTGTTAACCAGTATCATACTCGACTTGTGCCGAGAGGCAATGGATTGCCCAAGAGGAGCCCTCCCCCTCTCTCTTTTGCCTATTTCTAAGACTTAGCAAAGCCTAAGAATGGGCTTTCTCTCCCTCCGAGGGAGAGAAAAGGGAATGTCACAAAAGACTTCCTCTCTCGCCAAAAAGGGCCGTGCCGACGCGAACCTCGGTTGCCCCGTGGGCGATAGCGGTTTCATAGTCGCCACTCATGCCCATGCTGCACCGTGGCAGTCCGCTTTGCTCCGCCAGCAAAGCTAGCTGATCAAAGTAAGGCGCGGGGTCCTGCCCTTGAGGAGGAATACACATCAATCCGTCAATTTTAAGGCCGAGCCCCGTCGTGCAGGCCTTCAAAAAGAAAGGCAGGTCTTCCGGCGTGACGCCTGCTTTTTGCGGCTCACGGCCAAGATTGACCTCGATATAGAGGCGGGGGAAACGGTCTTGTTTGGCCATCTCCTTGGCCAGCACCTCGGCCAAGTTCAGGCGATCCAGCGTCTGGATGCCATCAAAAAGGGCCACGGCCTGCGCGGCTTTGTTGGTTTGAAGCGGGCCGATCAAGTGAAGCTCCAGATCGGGATAAAGGAGCTTGAGCGGAGGGAATTTGGCGGCGGCCTCCTGCACCCTGTTCTCACCAAAGACGCGCTGACCTGCTTTCAGGGCCGCCTCTATGGCTTGGATAGGATGGGTCTTGCTGACGGCAATCAGGGTGACGGTATCCGGATCGCGCCCCGACGAAAGGGCCGCAGTTTCGATTTTGCGCGTCACGCTTGCGATATTTTGAGCTATGAAGGACATAGAAGACTGCATAAAGCCCTTTTGAGGGTTTGACAACAGGACACTACGGACGCACATTAGCGCGTCTTCAAGATTATCAATTCGAGGCAGGTATGACATATATTCAGGGGCAGACGGGTGAATGGGAAATGGTGATCGGGCTTGAGGTTCATGCTCAGGTCACCTCTAAGGCCAAGTTGTTTTCGGGTGCTTCGGCCTCGTTCGGCGGGGCGCCGAATGCGCAGGTCAGCTTCGTCGATGCGGGCTTTCCCGGCATGCTGCCCGTCATCAACAAGTATTGCGTCGAGCAAGCCGTACGCACGGGCCTTGGGCTGAAGGCACAGATCAACCTGACCTCCGTCTTTGATCGCAAGAATTATTTCTATGCCGACTTGCCCAACGGCTATCAGATCAGCCAGTTTACGCAGCCCATCGTCGGCACGGGCGAGATTATCCTTGATCTTGAGGGCGGCACCTCGCGCACCGTCGGCATCACGCGCCTGCACCTTGAGCAAGACGCGGGCAAAAGCATGCACGATCAAAGCCCAACCGAAACCTTCGTCGATTTGAACCGCGCAGGCGTCGCGTTGATGGAAATCGTGTCCGAGCCGGACATGCGCTCTGGCGAAGAGGCTGCCGCCTATCTGAAAAAGCTGCGCGCGATTTTACGGTATCTGGGCTCCTGCGACGGCAATATGGAGGAAGGCTCCATGCGCTGTGACGTAAACCTGTCCATGCGCCGCAAGGGCGAAACGAAGTTGGGCACGCGCTGTGAGATCAAGAACGTGAACTCCATTCGCTTTGTCATGCAGGCCATTGATTATGAATCCGCGCGTCAGGTCGAGGTTCTTGAGGCTGGCGGCACGATCAAACAGGAAACGCGCTTGTGGGACACAGGCAAGGGCATCACGCGCCCCATGCGCTCGAAAGAAGAAGCCCATGACTACCGCTATTTCCCCGACCCCGATTTGCTGCCGCTCGTTCTGGAGGCCGCTTGGGTCGAGGCAATCAAAGCCACGCTACCCGAGCTGCCCGACGACAAGAAGGCGCGGTTTATGGCCGAGTATGGCCTCACCAACTATGACGCCTCGGTGCTCGTCGCCGAAAAGGCCAGCGCGGATTATTTCGAGCAAGTGGCCAAAGGCCGCGACGGCAAGCTGGCGGCAAACTGGGTGACCAGCGAGCTGTTCGGTGCCCTCAAACGCCTCGGCAAAACGATTGAGGAAAGCCCGATTTCTGGCGACGCGCTGGGCGGCCTTATCGAACTTATCAGCAACGACACCATCTCTGGACGCATTGCCAAGGATGTGTTTTCCGACATGCTGGAGAGCGGCAAATCCGCCGCGCAGATTGTCGAGGAAAAAGGCTTGCGTCAGGTCACGGATACGGCAGCCATCGGCGCGGAGATCGACAAGATCCTCGCCGCCAATCCGGACAAGGTCACAGAATATCGCGGCGGCAAGGACAAGCTGTTCGGCTTTTTCGTCGGTCAAGTTATGAAAGCCACGGGCGGCAAGCTGAACCCGACGATGCTGAATGACATTTTGAAGGAAAAGCTGAAGGGGTGATGCCCATCAGTTTATCAATAGCTCCTGCCGTCATTGCGAGCGACCGAAGGGAGCGCGGCAATCCAGTCCTTCTGTTCAAAACTTGGGGACTGGATCGCCACAGCCCCTTCGGGGCTTCGCGATGACGTAAGGTTTTTACAGCATTAATCCCCGCTCGTTCGTTGAACATAGTGACAAAAAAAGGGGCCTCGACTGTGAGGCCCCTAGGTGACGTAGCTCCCCTACTCAACTGACAATCAGGCTTGACGGCGCAGCTTTTGCGGCACGTCATATTCGTCCAACAGACGCGATAATTTCTTGTGGCGGCCCCGCGTCGGGATCGCACAGGCGGTGGTGGATGTGGATTCCATGCCCGCGTCTCCCTTTAACTCGGCCAAACAATGCTGAAGGGTTACCATTTCACGCACTTCTTCTCGGTCGCTGACATCCGCCATCAGCGCGAGCTTGTTTTCAATCATATCAACCAAGAGTGCGACAGTATCTTTCGAGAGTGACATGGCCCCCTCCCCTTTAATAGAAATAAACGCACCAACTCTTTCAATACCTCTATTATTTACGAAAAAACTTAAAAATTATTGAATAAAATGCTTGATATTATCGTTAACGGAATAAATAATTGAGACCTTGTCCCCCTCAGCGAATTAACCTTTTGGTTAACACGCAAAGGCTGTTGAGAAAGTAAATAGGGCATCGTAGAAAGAAACCCATTCACGACAAACTCCTTTCAAAGGCAAATCCCCATGTCCACCAATAACGGAACCCGAAGCAACTGGTGCCACTTCTTCACAATGACAAAGCGCGGACAAGAAGAAGAGGCTAGCCTCCCGTGTGCTGGACGGCATGAGAAACCCTCGAGGACAAAGGAGACGGGCATCTTTGCACAAATGAAAAGACGTTCCCTTGCCCGTATGGCCGCAGAAGAAGCGGCGACAAATAATAAAACCGCCACCCGCGTGAGCAGCTTCGCTCTTGGCCTTTATATGCTTTGTGCCTCGCCTTTCACCCCCGTGACACAAGCCAAAGCCGATGCCCCTGATCTGGCCCTCAATCAAGCTTTCGCGGCGTGCATGGCCCACGAAGGGTATCCAGGTGGGAGGCTTATAGATGTGACGCCGACAATGGTTCAGTTTGCGACGGAAAACGAAGGCCCACTCTTTTTTGATCTCGCCGCGAATAAATTGACGGGTAAAGTCTGGGCTTGGGGGGAGAACAAGCAACAGTTTCAAATCGACTATAACAATAAGCCAACCGATTCCGTTATGCCGGATACCCCCCTTCATCAAGGGGCAGGCTGCTTCAGGCGGATTAAATGTGAGTTAATACCAACGGCCCAATGAAAACACCCGCTACGTCATCGCGAGGACCCCGCACTTGATGCGGGGGACGTGGCGATCCAGTCCCCAAGTTTCCGGCAGGAGGACTGGATTGCCGCGCTCCCTGCGGTCGCTCGCAATGACGAAGACGGCGCGACTCGTGAGTCATTTCATCGGGCCGTTGGTATAAGCAAGTAGTTAGCCCGAGTTATGGGTTGCGTTCACCGCTATGGGATAATGACCAGCGGGCACCCTACCCCGCGCGGCGGCGCAGGCGATAGAGAGCGATACCGCAGCCGATCAAGCCAATCACCAGCAGGCCGCCGACCCCTGCCCCGACCTTGATGGCGAGGACCAGCAGGGCTTTTGTTTCATCGGTTGCTTGCTCCTCCAGGTCAACGCCGTCAGCGATAGGCGCATCAAGGATCGCGTCGGCATCGACATCATCAAGAGCCACATCTTCGACTTCAATGCCAGAGGCCGCGTCTTTGTTGCCTGAATGCTGAAGGCCAGCAGCCGAATGCTTCTTCAGCTTGTCCAGCTCGGCGCGGAGTTTCTTGTTTTCGTCGGCCAGCGCAGCCACCTTCGCCGCCTGATTATCATTCGCGACTTTGATTTCCTGAATAGACTTCACGGCAACGGCCAGCAGATTGTCATAGCTAAGGCCATAGCGTGTCGCCTCGCTGCCCGTCACGACTTCGGGCACGACCTTCATCACATCCTGCGCGATCAAGCCGACCTGCTTTTCATGGCTGCCTATCATTTCATAGGCAACGGGCTTCAGCTTCATCAGCGCATCGAGCCCATAGGGGATCGGCCGCACATTCTCTTTCACCCGCGCATCCGAAATCGACGTCCACACACCCGCGGCGGACAGATAGGCCCCATTACCGTTGGCCGAAGTCGTGCCGACTTGCAGCGGGTTGCTGGCAATCGTGGTCCCCATATTGATACCCACAAATTGCGAGGCCATATCGGCATTGATCGTGTTCCCGATATTCAGGAAGTTGGATGTATCCGCAGCAGGTGTCGTAACAGCCGACGATGTGCCAATCAAAATATTCGATGACCCCGAAACCAGCGTCGAGCCGCCAACCCCATACCCAAGTGCCACGTTGTAGGAACCGGTATACGCTGTTCCTATCGGTTCACCGCTAGCATCCAACTGCGTCATGGCGTAGGAACCCAGAACCGTATTCCCACTCCCCTCATTAAAAGCCAAAGCTGCAGAACCCATCACATTATTAAAGCTTCCCTCTCCATCCCCATTGCCAGCATTGGACGATAGTGCCCCATATCCAATGGCGTTATTATAACTGCCCGCAATCAGGCCGCTCGCGGTGTTCACCGTTAGCGCGTCAACGCCTATCACGTTGTTTCCGCTGCCGGCATAATCGCCACTCACTGTGTTCACCCGTAGTGCTTCCACGCCTATCGCGTTGTTTCCGCTGCCTGCAAATCTACCCGTCGCGGTGTTGCTTGATAGAACAGAAACCCCTATCGCATTGTTCATGCTACCCGCGCTATCGCCATTCGCGGTGTTTGTATTCAGAGCATTAACTCCAAGCACGTTGTTCATACTGCCTGAGCCATTACCATTCGCGGTGTTGCCTTGCAAAGCGGTGCGCCCGATCGCATTGTTCTCACTCCCCGCACTCTCGCCGCTTGCGGTGTTTTGAAACAATGCATAACTCCCTATCGCGTTGTTATGACCGCCTGCATAATCACCATTCGCGGTGTTAATTGATAGAGCAGAAATCCCTGTCGCGTTGTTCCCGAAGCCTGCCTCTATGCCATTCGCGATATTTGTGTTCAGAGCAGATTTTCCTATCGCGTTGTTATTGCTTCCTGCCAGTGTGCCGCTTGCTGTATTAGCATACAGTGCCTCACTTCCTATCGCGTTGTTCTCACTGCCTGCTCCATCACCACTCGCGGTGTTAGTCTGTAGAGCCAGATATCCCACTGCGTAATTATAAGAACCAGCATCTATTCCCGTTGCATTGTTCGTTTGCAACGCCTGATACCCGAACGCGTAATTGTAATATCCATCCGCAGGTTTTGCATCGAGCGAACCATACCCGATCCCAACGCTTGTATAATCCGTCCCGACATGGTGGAGCATATTCACGCCTGCGATGGCATAGCCATCTGTCACCTGCGTCAGGTTCACGCTCGTCGCCGTCACGGCGAGTTTCTCTGTGCCGCTGATCGCAACCTTGACGGTAGAGGCCGTATCGCTGAACAGGCCCGTCGTGATGTCGTCGGAGCGGCTGGGGGCTGTTGTTGCGGCAGCCGTTCCAAGATAGTTGGGGCCGCCTGTCGATGCCCCAAGGCTTACCCACGCAGGGGTTGCACCTTGATAGGATTCGAGGCTGTGCGTCTCGGTGTTATAGCGCACCATGCCTTCCACGCCCGTCGGTTGCTGCAACGTCGTTCCCTTGGGCGGGATCATCGAGTCCGTCCGCGCCGACATATCAAGCGTCGTCCCAGCCGTCACCGCCGCCGCCCCGATGGCAACACTGCCCGTGCTCAAATCTCCGTAAATCGTGTTGCCGATATTCAGCCAGTTATTCGTATCTGCCAGCGGCGTATCAACCGCGCTGCTCGTACCAATCAGGATGTTCGAGGAACCCGAAACCAAGGTCGTGCTGCCAACGCCATAACCCAGCGCAATGTTATAGGAACCTGTATAATAGCTCCCCCATTTGCCCATTGCGTAGGAGCCTATAGCCGTGTTGCCTATTCCTTTGCTAAACCGCAGGGCATTAGCACCCATCGCATTGTTGTAGCTATTCTTATAATCCCCGCCCCCAAAGGAATAATGCATAGCATCATACCCAATGGCATTGTTGTAGCTCCCCGCATAATCTCCTGTTGAAGTGCTCTGCGCAAGCGCATATGGGCCAGCGGCAACATTGTAACTTCCTGCCTGCGTTCCGCTTGCCGTGCTGTTAAACAATGCATGAGGTCCCATTGCTATATTCGAAGAACCAGATTGATCGCCACTTGCCGTGTTCCAAGCCAATGCGCTGGAGCCAACTGCTGCGTTATAAGATCCTGCCGTTTCGCCACTCCCCGTCAGACTGGCCAAGGCAGCTTCGCCCACGGCAACATTAGCCCTTCCTGCCGAGTCACCTCTCATTGAAACAGTAGAAAGAGATCCCTGTCCTACTGCCGTATTATAGCTGCCTGCCATACTTCCGCTTGCTGTGTTTGTGTAAATTGAGCGATAGCCCATAGCCGTGTTGCCTCGTCCTGAAGTCGGACCGGTGGCCGTGTTTCTGCTCAGTGACTGATAGCCAATGGCCGTGTTGGCCATAGTTATTGCAGTTTGCCCCGCAAGCGACCCCAGCCCAACACCGATACTTGTATCGTCCAGCCCAGCCGCACCCATATTCAAAATCGAACTCGTCGCCGTCACGTTGGTGAGGTTCAGCTTGATCGCGTTGCCAATGTTCAGATAATTGCTAGTGCTTGTCTCCGGAGTCGTCACGAGCGACGATGTGCCGATCAAGATATTCGCGGAGCCCGTCGTAAGGCCAGTCTGCCCCACACCATACCCGAGTGCCACGTTGCGCGAGCCTGTCAAGGCCGTTGAATTCCCCAGTGCAAACGAGCCCAAAGCCGTGTTGCCAGAGCCGGTGTTGTTGTAAAGGGACTGATGCCCGATGGCTGTATTATTACTTGCTGCATCAGCCGCCGCACCAACATTAGTGTGCAACGAATAGTCGCCTATGGCAACATTACCGGAAGCTGCATTCACACCGTTGCCGCTGTTTGAATATAAAGCACTGTAACCCAATGCAGTGTTTGATGAAGCCGCGCCAGATCCTGTTCCGGCGTTTGTTTGTAACGCGTAAGACCCCATCGCTGTATTATAGGCCCCCGAATTATCCCCTGAAGCCGTATTAATCTGAAGAGCCTTGTATCCAACTGCACTATTTCTGAAACCAGAGAGGTTTCCTGTTGCCGTCTGTAGCTCCATACTGCTTGCGCCCAATGCTGTATTATAGCTTCTTGACGTTGTGCCGCTTCCATAGTTGACATTAAGGGCATTATACCCAACTGCCGTGTTTGCGACACTGTCACTCAGTTGATATTGCAAGGCTTGTTTGCCCAAAGCTACGGAGCGTGTTTCCCCTAATGGCATTGAAAGAAATTGTGTGCCACCAATCGCATAGCCGTCTGTGGCACTTGTGAGGTTCAAGCCCGTCGCCGTTACTGCCAGTTTTTCTGTGCCACTGATTGCCACCTTAACGGTGCTTGCCGTATCGCTGAACAGCCCTGTTGTCACATCATCACTGCGGCTTGGAGAAGTTGCCGCTGCCGAGGTGCCGAGGAAGGAGGAGCCGACACTACCCGTTCCACTCGCCCCAAGGCTGACCCACGCGGGGGTTGCACCTTGATAGACCTCGACGCTCGCCGTATCCGTATTGTAACGGATCATGCCCGTCACGCCCGTCGGCTCTTGAACCGTTGTACCCTTTGGCAGGAGCAAGCTGTCACTGCGGCCCGACAGGTCAAGCGTCGTCCCAGCCGTCACCGCCGCTGCTCCGATGGCGACACTGCCCGTGCTCAAATCTCCATAAATCGTATTCCCGATGTTCAGGAAGTTTGATGTATCCCACGCGGGCGTATCAATGGCCGACGATGTGCCGATCAGGATATTATTGCTTCCGGCATCCAGCATGTTCGAGGCGACCTGATACCCAAGAATCAGGTTGTTGGCACCGCTGGAAATATCGGCACCCGCCGCCGCGCCCAACGCCGTATTGTTGCTGCCCGAGATGGCATAGGCCAGCGCGTTTTGGCCGATGCCCGTATTGTTTGAGCCCAGCGCGCTGTAAAGAGCATTCCGGCCAAAGCCGCTGTTCCCAGCGCCCGTCACGGTGGAAAGCAGGCTTCCCGCACCCACGGCGGTGTTGCCATCCGCAGCACTTTGCAGCGATAAGGCCTCGGCACCGATGGCGACATTCGAGGAACCGTTGGTATTGAGCGCAAGCGCGTTGCGGCCAAACGCAGCATTGTTCGCGCCGGTTGTCGTCAGAGCCAGAGCATTTGCGCCCATAGCGGTGTTATTGGCCGCGACGGTCTGGCTTTTCAGTGCGCCAAGCCCCAAAGCGATAGACCCATTATCCAGCGACGCATTGCCCATCGAGAGAATGGGGCTGGCCGCCGTCACGTTCGTCATATCCAGCTTGATCGCGTTGCCGATGTTGAGGAAGTTCGATGTCGCGGCGGTGGGCGTGTCAACGGCGGAGGATGTGCCAATCAGGATGTTGGAGGAGCCGGTGGTCAGGGTGGTGGAGGCGACGGCATATCCAATACCGACATTGTCATTACCAGTCGAAGTTACCGTTGTCCGCCCCAATGCGTAAGCACCGACAGCAGTATTCCGGTGCCCTTCATTTGTAAGCAGGGCATAATATCCAAAAGCACTGTTGTAGCTACCCACACTGTTCCATACCATAGCACTATGGCCAAACACGGAGTTATTGCTCCCACTCTTATTATTTAAGAGCGCATAAGCCCCCATGCTGTTGTTACGCCACCCATTTATATTTGAATTCAACGAACGATACCCAACGCCGGTGTTTAAGCCTCCTGTTGAAGAGGCACTTAGGACTTCTTTGCCTAATGCCGTGTTCTGCAGCCCCGTCAGTGTTTGGCTCTGTAGTGAGCCGGCCCCCACAGCAATACTCGTCGTATCACTTGCAGGTTGGTGGAGGATTTTGATGCCACCGATGGCATACCCATCCGTGATCTGGGTGAGATTCACGCCCGTCGCCGTCACTGCGAGTTTTTCTGTGCCGCTGATTGCGACTTTAACGGTGGAGGCCGTATCGCTGAACAGGCCCGTGGTCACATCGTCGCTGCGTGAGGGAGAGGTGTGCGCCGCGTCGGCTCCCATATACTGCGTTGATCCTGCGGTCGAGGTCATGCCCAACGCCAACCATGCAGACCCTTGATACACCTCGACGCTCGCCGTATCCGTATTATAACGGATCATGCCCGCCACGCCCGTCGGCTGTTGCAGTGCCGTTCCCTTCGGAAGAATCATCGAGTCAGAACGCGAGGATAGATCGAAACTCGTCCCACTCGTTACGGCTGGGGCTCCAATCGCCACAGAGCCAAGCGTCAAATCGCCATAAATCGTGTTCCCGATATTCAGCCAATTGCTCGTGCTGGCCGTCGGCACATCAACCGCACTGCTCGTGCCGATCAGGATATTCGAGGAACCAGACACAAGTGTGGTGGAGGCAACTTCTGCACCAATCAATACATTTCGATTGCTTCCTACAACAACATAACCCGCCTTATACCCCAGCACAGAATTATAATTTGCCGAACCATAATTACCCACAAGCGCGTGCGCACCAACCACCGCGTTATAATTCGCCGAGCCGCCAGAGTATCCCACAGTATAGGCCGCGCCAAACCCGAGAATAGCATTCATGGTTCCTGTTACGGTTAAGGATAACGCGTTTGAACCAACGGCAACATTAGCGTCACCCGTCATCAAAGAGCCCATAACTTGATTGCCAATGGCGGTATTGTCAGTCCCACTCGTATTGCCATCTAAAGCAGAATACCCAACCGCTGTATTTGCACTCCCGGTTGAAGTATTCCGCAAGGCCGCCTCACCGAAGGCACTGTTCATGCCTCCAGATGTATTGTTTCGTAACGCGCTGTAACCCATGGCCGTATTATCTTCACCCCCAACATTTAAGGAAAGAGAATAAGCCCCAACTGCCGTGTTCCAATCGCCTGTCGGTGCAGTAGAAAGGGACATATAGCCCACACCCGTATTGCCACGTGTGGCGGCTGTCTGCCCGCGCAGTGCGCCAAGCCCGACACCGATGGACGTTTCGTCTGTTCCGTTCGCGCCCATATTCAAAATTGAGCTTGTCGCCGTCACGTTGGTGAGGTTCAGCTTGATCGCACGACCGATGTTCAGGTAATTGCTCGTGTTCGTCGCCGGAGTGGTCACAAGCGAGCTGGTGCCGATCAGGATATTCGCAGACCCCGTCGTAAGGCCAGTCTGCCCCACGCCATAGCCAAGAGCCACATTGCGCGAGCCCGTCAGTGTCGCGGTATTACCAAACGCATAGGACCCAATCGCCGTATTGCCCGAGCCTGTGTTGTTATAAAGCGCATTATATCCAAAGGCGTTGTTATAGCTGGCGGCGTAGGCACCGCTACCCCTGTTTGAATACATTGCTTGCGTTCCAATCGCGTTGTTATAAGCACCTGCACCGGCTCCAGTCGCGTTATTTGATGATAGCGCATAAGATCCTATGGCATTGTTCCAGCTGCCAGCACCGGTACCCGTCACAACCAAACCTCCACCGAGTGCTTCTTGCCCTATAGCAATATTTCCCACACCCGCCCAGTCACCCAAAATTGTGCTTTGATCCAACGCACCAAACCCAATCGCGTTGTTATAACTACCTGCAGAGTTTCCACTCGAAGTCATGGATAATGCCGCACCAGGGCCTATCGCGTTGTTATAAGCACCTGCACCGGCTCCAGTCGCGTTATTTGATGATAGCGCATTAGAGCCTATCGCGTTGTTAAACCCGCCTGAACCAATCCCTACAGCATTATTCGTCTGCAGTGCCTGATACCCGAAGGCGTAGTTGTGCGAGCCTTCCCCTGTCATCGTCTGCAAGCTCTGAGGTCCAATCCCGACGCTGGTGTTATCCGTCCCGACATGGTGCAGCATATTTACGCCGCCAATCGCCACGCCATCCGTCACATTCGGCAAGTCAATCCCCGTCGCCGTCACGCGCAGTCTTTCAACGCCCAAGATCGCGGTTTGGACTTGGCCAGAGGCGTCGCTGTAAAGGCCTGTCGTCGCCTCACCATTGCGATAGGGCGCGGGGCCATCCACGAACGAACCCAGCACCGTCGATGCCACAGCCGTCCCCGTCGAACCCAGCATGACCCAATCGGGCGTCGTTCCTTGATAGACTTCCAACGCCTCGCTGTCTTCATTGTACCGCATCATCCCGCGCACAGGCAGGGCCGGACGTGCGGCATCTGTTCCTTTTGGCGGGATCATCGAGTCCGTCCGGCTTGACAGATCAAACGACACACCGCTGGTAATCGTCGGGCTGCCGATTGAAAGCGTCCCCGCGCTCAAATCGCCATAGATCGTGTTCCCGATATTCAGCCAGTTATTTGTATCGGCAAGCGGCACATCCACCGCGCTGCTCGTGCCGATCAGAATATTCGAGGAACCGCTCTGCAACGTCGTGGACCCAACCCCAAAGCCAAGTGCCACGTTGAACGATCCTGTATAGGTCGCCGACATCCCCCCCAAGGCATATGAACCAAGTACCGTATTCCCCGACCCCGTGTTGTTATAAAGCGCATTGTATCCCATCACGTTGTTATAACTGGCCGTGTAATCACCGGTGCCGCTGTTACGGTACATCGCATTTGCACCAATAGCGTTATTATAGCTGCCTGCTTCAGTGCCATTCGCCATGTTAAAGCGTAATGTAGTGTTTCCAATCGCACTATTGTAACTTCCAGCATTATCGCCGCTTACAAAATTCTGATAGATCGCATTCGAACCGATCGCATTATTATAACTGCCCGCAGAGGCCCCACTCACCGTGTTGAAGGCCAAGGCCCAAGATCCAGTCACATTATTAAATGATCCAGCAAGATCGCCTGTAGCCGTGTTGCTTGTTAGGGCATAACTGCCGATTGCGTTATTATTACTGCCTGCAGTAATGCCACCCACAATATTGTCATTGAGCGCATTCTCTCCCATGACATTGTTAAAGCTACCCGCACCAACTCCGCTCGCGGTGTTGCTCTGCAGGGCACGATGGCCAATCACATTATTGCTACTGCCCGCAGATTGTCCGTTCAGTATGCTAGACTGTATGGCGAACATGCCTATCACATTATTATATGCGCCCGAAGTCAGTCCATTCGCGTTAAGGTTTTGGAGGGCGCTAACGCCTGCCGCATAATTATACTTGCCAGCCTCACTCCCGCTCACTGTTAGAGATGACAGTGCTGTCACCCCGATCGCAGTGTTATACATATTCGTCGTCGTCTGCCCAGCAAGCGTCGACATCCCGACACCGATGCTTGTATCGTCCAGACCATTCGCCCCCATATTCAGAATTGAACTTGTCGCCGTTACGTTGGTGAGGTTCAGCTTGATCGCACGACCAATGTTCAAATAATTGCTTGTCGCAGCGGCTGGTGTCGTCACCATCGAGCTGGTGCCGATCAGGATATTGTTCGAACCCGTTGTCAAAACGGTGCGGGCGACCTGATCGCCAAGGATCGTGTTGCTGCTGCCCGTCGTGATGATTGCTCCGGCATAATAACCAAAGGCATTGTTCGACGCGCCCGTTGTATCGCCAGCCAAGGCATATGAGCCTTGCGCATTGTTATAATTTGCCGTGGCCATATTGGCCAAAGCGTTATAACCAAAAGCCGTGTTGTTGGTGCCAACCACCGTTGTTGTCAAGGCGCGATAGCCCGCCGCTGTGTTATAACGGGTTGTACCGGTTTGTGACCGCATAGCGGCAAGACCAAGTGAAATTGACGTGTTGTCCAGCCCCGTGCTTCCCATCGCGATAATCGGACCGCTGGCGGTGACATTGGTCATGTCCAGCTTGATCGCATTGTTCACGTTCAGGAAGTTGCTGGTCGCCGCCGCTGGCACATCCACCGCCGACGATGTGCCGATCAGAATATTCGAGGAGCCCGTCGTCAGCGTGGTGCTGCCAACGCCATAACCAAGCGCGACATTGAACGATCCGGTATAGGTCGCGGTCGTCTTGCCCAAAGCATAGGAACCAATGACTGTGTTACCAGAGCCTCCGTTGTTGTTGTAAAGGGCCTGAAAACCAATAGCGTTGTTATAACTCGCACGCCCATCACCAAGACCAACATTGTAACGCAACGCCGAACCACCAATTGCGTTATTGTAGCTTCCCGCTGTATCTCCGCTTGCAGATAATGAAGTCATAGAAACGATCCCGATGGCTGTATTATAGCTTCCTGTCTGATAGCCGCTCGCAGAAACCGAGCCAAGAGCAAACCTGCCTATAGCATTGTTATAACTACCCACACTGCTTCCATCAACGACGACGACAGAAAACGCATTATCACCAATCACGTTATTGCCGCTCGCGCCACCAAAACCCGAAAGCGTTACTGATTCCATTGCCTGATAGCCGATCGCATTATTTTTGGCTATGCTCAGCGCTCCTGCCGTAGTCATCGTGTTAAGAGCTTGGTATCCTCCTGCAAAGTTATAGCTCACCGTCCCCATCACCGTTTGCAAGCTCTGCGGTCCTATCCCGACGCTTGTGTTATCCGTCCCGACATGGTGGAGCATGTTCACGCCTGCAATGGCATAGCCGCTTGTTGCGCTTGCGATATTCGCACCCGTCGCCGTCACCGCGAACCGCTCCGCACCGCTGATCGTGACTTTTACCGTGCTTGCCGTATCGCTGAACAGACCTGTCGTCGCATCATCCTCTCGGCGTGGAGAAGCGTGCGCAGCATCAGCACCCAGATATCCTGAGCTGCCCCCCGTGGCACTCAGCGCGACCCATGTCGGCGTCACGCCCTGATACACCTCGACCGTGCGCATGTCGGTGTTATAGCGAACCATGCCTTCCACGCCTGTCGGAGCCTCGGCGGCTGAACCTTTTGGCAACAACAAGCTGTCTGTCTTACCCGACAAATCGAGTGTCGTGCCCGCAGTAACGCCTGTCGCCGTCCCGCCGATAGCGATGCTCTTGGTCGCCATGTCACCATAGATCGTGTTGCCGATATTCAGCCAGTTATTTGTATCGGCAAGCGGCGTATCCACCGTCGAGGATGTGCCAATCAGGATGTTATTGGAGCCTCCGGACAGCGTGGTCGAGCCAACCTGATCGCCGATGCCAATATTCCCGCTTCCGGTTGCAAGGCGAGAAAGAGCGCCGCGCCCAAAAGCATTGTTCCAACTTCCAGAGGAGACCAACGCCAAGGCCTGATACCCGAGTGCCGCATTATTTTGATTCGTCGCCGTCTGGGCCGCCAGCGTACCCGCCCCAAGACCAAGGCTCGTTCCATCTCCGGCTGGCTGGTGAAGGATCTTGTTGCTTCCGATTATCAGAGCCTCTGTCGCGTCAGGAAGCACAAGCCCCGTTGCGGTCACGCGGAGTCTTTCAACACCAAGGATCGCGGTTTGGACCAGCCCAGACGCGTCGCTATACAAACCTGTGTTCGTCTCGCCACTGCGATAGGGCGCGGGAGAACCCGCAAGCGAACCAAGAAATGTCGACACAACGCCTGTGCCACTCGAACCCAAAGCAACCCATGTCGGGGTCGTGCCTTGATAAACCTCGAAGACCTCGCTGTCGGTATTATAGCGCATCATGCCTTGAATGGGAGCCACAGGCCGCGCAGCGTCCGTCCCCTTGGGCGGGATCATGCTGTCGGTACGCGAGGAAAGGTCAAGGCTTACGCCGCTCGTAATCGCCGCCGCACCAATCGCAACAGAGCCAAGGCTCAAATCTCCGTAAATCGTGTTACCAATATTCAGCCAGTTGCTTGTTGCTGCGAGAGGAGTGTCAACAGCGGAGGATGTGCCGATAAGGATGTTGTTGGAGCCATCTGTTAATGTCGTTGAGGCTACATGATCTCCTAAAACAGTGTTATATGAGCCATCGTTTATTTTATATCCTGCCCTTGTTCCTAGAACCAGATTGTTTGCGCCATCCCAAACACTATTGCCGGCTTCCGTTCCTATGGCAACATTGTTTGACGTTGCGGCATTACGCCCCCAATACATTGCATAATTTCCAATAGCAACATTTCCGCTTCCATAATCGCTGTTGTTTAGCGCATTGTCTCCTATCGCAATGTTAGAGTCGCCCGACTGATTGTTGTAAAGCGCAGCATATCCTAACGAAGTATTATACGAGCCTGTCGTCGTTTGAGCCAGAGAGACATATCCCACGGCAACATTTGCCCACCCCGTTGTAACCGCCCGCAATGTAGCATACCCAACAGCCGTGTTCCTCCCTGCACTCGTTTGCGATTTTAGGGCCGATAGCCCAACGCCAATGCTCGTATTATCGAGTCCCGGCATATGCAAAATCGGTCCGCTCGCCGTCACGTTCGTCATGTCCAGCTTAATCGCGTTGCCTATATTCAGATAATTGCTTGTGCTCGTCGCCGGAGTGGTCACGAGCGACGATGTGCCGATCAGGATATTCGCGGAGCCCGTCGTAAGGCCAGTCTGCCCCACACCATACCCGAGTGCCACGTTGCGCGAGCCCGTCAGTGTCGCAGAATTCCCAAGCGCATAAGAACCAATCGCCGTGTTGCCAGAGCCTGTGTTATTATAAAGTGCCTGATACCCATATGCGTTGTTATAGCTCGCAGCAGAGGCACCCATTCCAACATTTTTGGAAAGCGCATAAAAACCAATTGCGTTGTTATAACTCGCAGCAGAGGCCCCGACCCCATTGTTATAGAACATTGCCAATGGCCCTATCGCATTATTATAGCTTCCTGCTTGCGTTCCACTCGCTGTATTAGCCTGTAGTGCCGTTGTTCCAATCACATTATTATAGCTACCTGCCTGCGTTCCGCTAGCAGTGTTGTTGGATAGCGCTTGTATTCCGATCACATTGTTATTGCTTCCAGCCATCGTCCCGCTGGCAGTATTATTGGATAGAGCATACATTCCCGCTGCAAAATTATATGTTCTCTCGTTATTACCAGTGCCTCCCCCTATAAAGCTCATTGTGGAATAGCCTATCGCGACATTCATCGCGGCCAGCGAAGAGGTTTGTCCGGCAAGAGCACTTTGGCCAACAGCTATACTTGTGATATCGCCGCCAGGCTGTTTAAGTACACCGACTCCCCCAATCGCATAACCATCCGTTACATTTGGCAGGTCAATCCCCGTCGCCGTCACGCGCAGGCGTTCCACGCCCAAGATCGCGGTTTGGACTTGGCCAGAGGCATCACTGTAAAGGCCTGTGTTGCCTTCGCTTAGGCTATAGGGTGAAGGCGAGCTGACAAACGAGCCAAGAATGGCAGAGGCCGCGCCCGTTCCGCTGGCCCCAAGCGAGACCCATGTCGGTGTTGACCCTTGATAGGCCTCAAGGGTCGCACTGTCCGTATTATAGCGCACCATACCAAGCACAGGAGCCACCGGCCGTTCGGCGGCTCCACCTTTGGGCGGGATCATGCTGTCGGTGCGACTGGACAAGTCAAGGCTCGATCCGCTCGTGATCGCAGGCGCACCGATGGCCACAGCACCAAGGGTCAAATCTCCGTAAATCGTGTTTCCGATATTCAGCCAATTGCTTGTTGCCGCAGTGGGCACATCCACCGCACTGCTCGTACCAATCAGGATATTGGAAGAGCCGCTCTGCAACGTCGTTGACCCCACCCCAAATCCCAACGCAACATTTCGTGACCCCGTATAGGTCGCCGTCGTCGCACTCATCGCATAAGAACCAAGTACCGTATTCCCCGACCCCGTGTTGTTATAAAGAGCCTGATATCCTATCACATTGTTATAACTGGCCGCTTCATCACCGATGCCGGTATTCACAGAAAGAGCCTGATACCCCATAGCACTGTTAAAGCTTCCTGCCTTCACCCCAAGGCCGGTGTTGGAAGCCATTGTGCTCTCGCCCATGGCATTGTTATAGCTTCCTGCGAAGTCATCAATCCCAGTGTTGGAAGCCATTGCGTCCTCGCCCATGGCATTGTTATAGCTTCCCGCGCCATATCCCGAACCACTATTGATCCCGAGGGCACTCACCCCAATCGCATTATTAGTGCCACCAGCACCAGTGCCGCCTGCCGTGTTGCTGTTGAGTGCAGCATAACCAATTGCATTGTTCATGGCACCAGCGACAAGACCATTCGCAGAGTTCGTGTTAAGCGCAACATATCCAAAGGCATTGTTCCAAGTGCCTGCATTAATCCCATTCACAGCATTCGTTTTCAGCGCAGCATAACCAATCGCCGCATTATAGCTGCCAGAAACAAGCCCACTCGCGGTATTTTGATAGAGGGCCTGATACCCCCCCGCAAAATTGTATGCGCCCGCACTTGTCAATGCCACCGTAACAGTCTGCATCGCCTGATACCCTATCGCGGCGTTGTATTTACTCGTCACCGTCTGCCCCGCTAACGTCCCAAACCCAACACCAATACTTGTATCATCAAGCCCAGCTGCGCCGTTATTCAGCATCGAACTCGTCGCCGTCATGTTAGTGAGGTTCAGCTTGATCGCATTGCCTATATTCAAATAATTGCTGGTGCTTGTCGTTGGAGTCGTCACGAGCGACGATGTGCCGATCAGGATGTTGCTTGACCCCGTGGTGAGGCCTGTCTGTCCGACACCATAGCCAAGGATTGTGTTATTCGACGCAGAAATCAGCGCATACCCAGCATACATTCCGACGGCCGTGTTATTTGACAACGCAATGGAACCCCCCGTAGCCCCCAATGCCCTATCACCCAACGCAGCATTACCCGATCCAGTGTTAGCCGCTGATAAAGCTTCCATGCCAACCGCTGTATTGCTGTCTCCGTTAATATTGTAAAGAGCGGTATCACCAATACCTGTATTTCTGGACCCATATCCACCAGACCAATACCCAACCATCGTGTTTGAGACTCCGGTTGTTGTCGAGCTTAATGCACTCCACCCGATGGCAAGATTGCGTGAGCCTGTTGTGTTCGCATAGAGCGCGTGCCGACCAACCGCCGTGTTATAATCGCCGCTAAGATTTGATCGCAACGCATTATAACCAACGGCCACAAGCTCGTCCCCCGTCGTGTTGGCATTCAAACTACCAAATCCGACCGCAGTATTGTAACGCGTGCCCGTTTGCGCTTTCAGCGAGCCAAGACCAAGCCCGATCGACGTATTATCCAGCGCAGGCATATGCAAAATCGCGCCGCTTGCGGTGACATTGGTCATGTCGAGCTTGATCGCATTGTTGACGTTCAGATAATTGCTGGTCGCCGCCGCCGGAGTCGTCACCGCGCTGCTCGTGCCGATCAGGATATTGGAGGAACCCGTGGTCAGAACGGTACGCGCCACACCGTAACCGAAAACGACATTGTACGACCCTGTGTAAGTCGCCGTCGTCGCGCTCATTGCATAAGAGCCAATGACCGTATTGCCCGCACCAGTGTTATTATAAAGAGCCTGATAGCCCATCACATTGTTATAACTGGCAGCGTAATCACCAATGCCAGTGTTGTTGTAAAGAGCCTGATAGCCCATCACGTTATTATAGCTGCCCGCAGCGATGCCCGTCGCCACATTGTGATGCAGAGCACCAGTGCCCACCGCATTGTTATTACTTGCAGCCTCAGCACCATTCCCACTGTTGACAGATAAAGCCCCCCTCCCAAATACATTGTTGCTGCCGCCCGCGCTTGTTCCGCTCGCCGTGTTCTGGTTCAACGCATAGCTCCCTAGTGCGTTGTTATAACTCCCAGCAACAAACCCGTTCGCCGTGTTCTGATACAACGCAGAGTCCCCTAGTGCGTTGTTATAACTCCCTGCAAACGACCCGCTCGCCGTGTTCTGATACAACGCAGAGTTCCCTAGTGCGTTGTTATAGCTCCCTGCAAACGACCCGCTCGCCGTATTCTGGTGCAACGCATAGAGCCCTAGCGCATTGTTATAGCTGCCCCCCAGCGACACGCTTGCATTGTTTATGTATAGTGCTTGATAGCCAAAAGCGTAGTTATACCCGCTAAAGCCTAAGCTTGTTTGCAAAGACTGTAGCCCAATTCCAACGCTCGTATTATCTGTTCCAACATGGTGAAGCATATTCACACCTGCGATGGCATAGCCATCCGTCACCTGCGTTAGATCCACGCCCGTCGAGGTCACACGGAATCTCTCGGTGCCAGAGATCGCCGTTTGAACTACACTCGCCGTATCGCTGAACAGGCCCGTCGTAATGTCGTCACCGCGGCTTGGGGATGTATGCGTGGCGTCGGCTCCGAGATACTGGGTGGAGCCTGCGGTTGAGGTCATGCCCAGAGATAGCCAAGCCGTGCCTTGATAGACCTCTACGGCCTGACTATCCGTATTATACCGGATCATGCCAGCTACGCCGATGGGCTGCTGCGCATTCGTGCCTTTGGGCAGGATCACTGAATCTGTTCGCGCACTGATATCCAATGAGCTCCCGCTCGTGATCGCCGGAGCCCCTATCGACACCGCCCCTAGGCTCAAGTCGCCATAGATCGTGTTCCCGATATTCAGCCAGTTGCTCGTGTCGGCGGCTGGCGTATCCACTGCACTCGACGTGCCAATCAGGATGTTCGAGGAACCCGTCGTCAGTGTCGTGCTCGCCACCTCCGGCCCCATCAGCAAGTTCCGCTCTCCTGTTGTGACTGTGTAGCCCGTGTTATACCCAAACACGGTGTTATAACTGGCTGAGGATTGTACGGAATATAACGTATTATGCCCAACTGCTGTGCTATATCCCCCCGCATAACGTAGGCTAGTCGCCGAGTTACCTATTAACGAACGCGTCCCTATTGCAACATTGTACGATAACGCACCATACCTCATTGCCTCAAACCCAATGGAAACATTCTCAGCCCCAACAGTGTTATACTGCATGCTACGAGAACCAAGTGCCAAATTATAACTTCCGGTAAGATTATTACTTAAGGAATCGACTCCAACAGCAGAGTTATCATGACCACTTTGGTTGGCGTACATCACATTGTTGCCAACAGCCGTGTTGTTATAACCAGTGGCGTTGCTATTTAAAGCGCCATACCCCCCAACAGCGGTATTCCCAAATCCTGTCGAATTGGAAAACAGCGCGAGAGAACCAACTGCAAGATTTTGAATGCCAAGAGTAGTTGAAGTTAGGGCTTTATACCCAACGGCTGTGTTGTTCGTTGCTGTCGCTTGGGAAAGAGATTGATACCCAACCGCAGTGTTTCTTCCATTTGTTGCGACCTGACTTAATAGTGTTCCCAACCCAACCCCGATACTTGTATTATCTAAGGCGGGACCCATGCTGATAATCGGATTCGTCGCCGTGACCGCCGTCATATCCAACTTAATCGCATTGCCTATGTTCAGATAGTTCGATGTGCTGGCGGTTGGCGTGTCAACCAGCAACGAAGTGCCGATCAGGATGTTCGAGGAACCGGTGGTAAGGGTGGTGGAGGAAACGTGGTCTCCAACAATTGTATTTTTGGAGCCGCTCAAAAGAGCTTGGCCTGCTGAAGAACCTAATGCCGTATTTCCATATCCTGTAACACTGAAATATAACGCGCTGCGCCCAATCGCTGTATTATCAGTGCCCACTTCCTTACTATACAAAGCTGTCCGTCCAAGAGCTGTATTGGATGATCCTGTCGTGCTCTTCGATAGTGCCATTGCCCCAACAGCAGTATTGGCATCACCAGATGTTGCAGTATTAAGTGCCGCACGACCAATCGCAGTGTTGTCGGCACCAGTTGCCATAGCCAAAAGCGCCCCAAATCCTACAGCAGTATTATACTGTCCAGAAACCAATGACGCTAAACTGCTGCGCCCCAAAGCCGTATTATTCAGCCCCGTCCCCGTCTGCGCCGCCAGCGTTCCTGCGCCCACCCCAATACTCGTCTCATCCCCCACAGGCTGATGCAGAACCTTTATCCCGCCGATGGCATAAGCATCGGTCATGGCACTGACATTGACGGAACCATTAACAGTGATCCCCGTTGCGGTGACGCGCAGGCGCTCGACGCCAAGGATGCCTGTCTGCACCTGTCCCGCAGCGTCAGAGTAGAAACCCGTTGTCGCCTCGCCATTACGGTACGGAGCGGGCGAGTCAACCGCCGAACCCAGAACCGTCGAAGCCACAACCGTCCCCGTTGAGCCAAACGTCACCCAAGCGGGGCTTGCCCCCTGATAAACTTCTAAGGCCTCACTATCGTCATTGTACCGCAGCATCCCTCGAACCGGAGCGACCGGACGCTGAACATCCGTCCCCTTTGGCGGGATCATGCTGTCCGTGCGCGAGGACAAATCGAATGAGGTCTGGTTGGTAATGGTCTGGCTGCCGATCGAGATCGCGCCCGCGCTCATATCACCAAAAATCGTATTGCCGATGTTCAGCCAGTTGCTCGTATTATAGGCGGGCGTATCCACCGCAGACGATGTGCCAATCAGGATATTATTGCTGCCCGTCTGTAATGTCGTGGACGCCACGCGGAACCCGATAAGCGTATTATATCCGCCAGAGGTCAGAACATTGCCCGTCGTATCGCCAAGCGCGACATTGCCCGTCGTCGTACTGTTCAGCAAGCTATAGGCACCAATCGCCGTGTTCATGCCGCCTGCACTGTTATTGCGCAGGGCATAGTAGCCTATCGCGATATTCTGGTCTGCATTGCCAAGGCTTCCGCCCGCACGGTCTCCAATCGCAACATTGTAATCGCCGCCCGTGTTCCCCGACAACGCCTGATACCC
>Ga0209373_10001377_pt1 | contig 28985 bp, 24 predicted proteins | sample Higcelweek5metaG_FD_187173 | JGI IMG/M metagenome (GOLD analysis project Ga0209373, IMG submission 187173) | Freshwater pond sediment microbial communities from the University of Edinburgh, under environmental carbon perturbations - High... | ecosystem: Environmental > Aquatic > Freshwater >... | reverse complement strand
CCCTACCCCTTCATGCCGACCGGTGTGACGATGGTGGAAAACAGCGGCCTGTCACCTGAGGACCAGACGATCATTTAGCCGCAGTCGATTTCCGCCTGCTTCCATGCCCTATAGGCTTCCTTCAGCCTTTGGGTCGGATTCAATCGCAAGTTCACAATCTGTTCGCTCAACTTGGCGAGTTCGCGGACTCCAGTAACAAGTTGGGTTTCGATCTGATCCCGCTTCTTCGCCATCTCGGCTTTCACAGCGTGAATGGCTGAAGCATCGACACCGATGGCAGAGTTGAACACGAACCTGCGTTCTATGCTCTTACGCCAATCGACCATCCTCTTTGTCATGGCCTCACCGAAGCCCGGAACCTGCCTGACGGCACTGCTGGAAACATCGTAGGCGTTCTCAATGCCGAAGGATCTCAAAGTCGCCTTACGTCCATCTCCAATGCCGGGAATTTTCGCCCTCACGATGAGATGGCCTTCAAGGAAGCGGCGAAGCTGAACCTGCTGGCGGTTCCGGTTCAATTCGTCCAACCTGACCTGTTCCTGGACTGGGAGCGTTTCGTATTCTGCTGCTAATTGAAGCAGTCGAGCCTGCATCTGCTCAAACCTATGGGGGCCTACTTCCCACTGCCACTCCTTGACAGCTTGGTCCCACTCCCTACGGGCGTTTGCCTTCGCACCCTTCAATGCCTCAACCGAAGCTGGCGTGTTGCGTAGTATGAAGGCAGCTATGAAAACACCAAGGAATGCCAGGACGAACCCGGCAAGACCGAGCCCGATAGCCAAGCAGCCAACCACAGCACCGATAATCCAGCGCGTATATTGGTCCGTCGATGCGGCCATGGCCGCTTGGGACTTTTGAAGACCAGTGGGAATGGTGAACCTGTGTTCTGGATCTGGAGCGGGTCCAGGACCGGCAACGGCCTTGATCGCATTTATGACCGCTGTAAGGTCGAATGCTTTTTCGGTAGTCACGGCGGTGGAAACGGAACTGCTCGGCACGAACAGGATCGCGCCCGTACCGTTCTCCATCCGACACCATGGGCAGGAGGTGGCGCTGCTAGAATGGTGGTGGGAGCGGCTATGCCTGCATGTGACTAGGCTCGCCTCGAACTTTCCAAGAACATCGATCCATTCCGCCGCCGTTGGACGGCTGCGGTATTGCGACGGGTTGGCGGCAAACGCGCGCTCGAAGGCGGAGGCGAGTTCCGGCGTCACGTCGCCGAGGCCCGAAGCGAACGGCGGCGGCACCATGCTCGTCTCAGATTTCCGCGCGATGCTGTAAGCGAACCTGCCTTCTTTGATCGCCTTCTCGATCGGCATGTCCTCCTGGCCGGAATACCGCCCAGCGTAGGGGTGGCGTCCCATGAACAGCAGTTGGAAAAGGATGACCCCAAGCCCGAACGCATCATGTGACGGGTCGCGGTCAACGGTCTCGAGCAGCTTCCCGGCAAGCTCAGGAGGGGTATACTCCGCGACCCCGACACGGCATCTGTAAACAATGCTACCGGATTGCACCTGGAATGAATCGGCGTCGATCAGCGTGATAGTTGCCTGATCGCTGACAAGTATCCCTGAATGGTTGATGTCGCCAACGACACAGCCAGCTTGGTGTACGCTGGCGATGGCCTTCGAAACATTGGTAGCAGCCCGCGCCAGGAACCGGAAATCGGCCTTAGGAAACTCGATCCTGCGGCTACCAGGAGAATACAGCTCATGGATCGGCCTCACCCCGCCAACCTTCTTCATCGTGAACCCGACGAAGTCACCTGTGTCGTTGGCATGCAGGGTGTCGATGGGGAACGCGGCCAAGCTGGATCGGGAATGCAATGCGTTCGCCACCATGGTGGAAACCTTGTCCCGACGGTCCAGGTGCTTGCCGTCGGTATATATCTTCGCGGCGACGCTGGCGTCGCCATCCACATGGAAGACGGTACCCTCCCCGCCTTTGCCGAGCACAGCTGCCGTCCGTACCATTCCTCCCCTTCCGGTCCGATACGCTTTCAAGACCGGACGCCCAAGACCAGGGACTTGTCATCGTCCGTGCGCTCGCAGACAGTTTGGCCGTCGAGATATTTGCGCAGGGAACGGGACAAAGTCCTGGCATGACCAAGTGAGGCATCGGAAGCGACGGCACCAGTCATTCTGTCGAAGAACGGGCTATGGGCCGCACGCTTCGCATGGTCCAGCACCATGCGCTCAATACCGTCGGAAAAGACGGCGAACCTGTCCAGTCGGGCCGGGATATGGACAACGGACAGGTGGGGTTGCGGATCGTCAGTCACGAAGGTGGTGGTCGAAGCGTATTCCCCATGGAAAGGCCAGGATGGAACGGTCCAGTCGGCGCCCCCCTTCTCCCGCACGACAGCCGCCCCGTCGCCCACGTGGATGGCCACCGCATCATCCGAACCTATGAGGAGGCCCACCATGGTCGCGGCACAGTCGCGCGGCCTAATCCCGTTCCGCTCGGAGAACGAGTTCACCCGATCCCGAATAGAGTCGAGCCATGACCACGCGACCTCGCCGGGTACATCCTTCAACCGACCGCCCGCACGAATATAAGCGGCGCTTTCCCTAAGGAAGCCCCCGCAGACCATCCTCGCTCCCGCCTCCGCCTTGGATGCACTGCCGGCTCCGTCGGAGACAATGACGGCGAGCACGTTTTCTGAGGGGGACTCGATCTCGATGCAGGCGACGAAGTCCTGACAAGGCAAACCTGACTTGATGTGCGAGGTGCCGATGGAACTCGCGCCTGCCCACCGCCACTGGCGCGGCATTATACGGACGCCCATCCATCAGGTGTAACCGGGTTCGCAAGGGGAACTGTATCGCCCGGGTTCGACTGGGAGACGGAACTAAGAGAACTAGATAGCCAGGCGAACAGATCCCTGAAGCGCAGCTCCTTCAGGGACAGCGGAGTGCGCGTGGCAATCTGCGCCAGGATATCCATGTTTGCTCCCTGCACCCCGATGGCGAAGAAACTGAATGCCTTATCCGCTTCACCCTGGTGGACTTGGCTGGCCGCGTTCTTCCATTGGTCGGTCGGGCCTCCGTCCGTAATAAGGAACACCCACGGTCGGTAGTACGAGATGCCGTTCGCTCGATAGAGGTTCTTACGATCGCGCAGGAGGGCAAGCCCCTGTTCGATCGCGGCCCCCATTGGCGTGTCGCCCTGGCTGGTTAGGGTTGGCGTCGTCCAACTCTGGACCCCAGTGAAGTCGTTCACTACCTGGACGGGGCCGAAGGTCACAATCCCGACCTCGACTCGCTTCGCCGCAAGGGAGTCCGCATAGAGTTCGTCCCTAAAGAGGGCCAAGCCTTCGTTCAACTCGCGGACAGGGTCGCCGCGCATCGAACCGGACACATCGAGCAACAGGAGACAAGGACAGCGGGGTTCAGGATTATCTACGAACTCTGCACCTGCAAAGGGCTCTTGCTCGAACGGATTGGACATCATCGGCTCCCAATGGTGGTTCAGTGTAGTTGCCCATTAAAAGATCAAAGGTGAAATCTATCATTTCAACATGCCTTGGGTTCTGCAAGCCGAGCAAGAGCCAGAATCTGAGCTGATGGTTTGTAACGTTACACACCATGTCACCACAGGACGGCTACGAGGCACTATCCCCACTCACCCCACCCGGTCCAGCTTGGTCAGATGCACCATCACCGGCCCCAGCGGGCTGTCCATTTCCAGGCGCACCGGAACCGCCGGGCCGCCGGGCGTGACGGGGGCGATCCACAGTGTCACCTCCCGCCCGGCACGCCGGGCCCCTTCCCCATCGCGGTCACGCCGGTCCGGCCGGTTTTCCTTCCATTTGCCGGCCAGCGGCTTGTACGTCACGGCACAGCGCCGGGCCGGGCCGCTGAACACCGACAGGTCGCTGGCCGCCACCTGATCCTGCCCCTGGTCGCTGAAAGCCAGATCATAACGCTGGCGACCGTCATAAACGGGTACGGTCAGGTCGCACGTACCGCCCCGCCCCACCCGGTCCAGCACCGCCACGATGGCCGATACAGGGTCCAGCGTGCCCTGGCGCAGGTCTTCGGGCACCGGCTCCCGGTCCTTCTCCGGGGCCGGGTCGGCCAGCGACAGCAGCGGGGGGCCATCTGTCGGATAATCCAGCGTGGTCAGGCGCGGTTCATCGCGCCATGCGCCATGGGCGGTGAAACGTACCGGCTGCGGCAGCGCCTCCCCCAACCGGCCAAAGGCCCGCACATCCGTCTTCCAGTTGGCGATACGGCCCAGGAACCCATCGGTCTGCAGCGCCAGCCCCACGCGGTACATATCCGCCAGCGGTCCGATATGGGCGCCGGCATCAATCACATGCACCCCGCCGACATAGATGGCATAGGTCAGCCCCAGATCGCCCGGCTGGGCACTGGTGGCGGGTGCCGTGGGCGGCGGCAACGTGGGGATGGGCGGATTACCCGCACTGCCGCCGGCAAAGGCCAGCAGGCTGGTGCCAAGGCAGAGCGGGGCGAGCAGACGGGGAAGTGTCGTGCGCATCGGGCAGGTTTCCTGTTCGTCCATGGCAGCCATCATTGCCAAGGATGGCGACGTCTGCCGCAGGGTCAACCACCTGGGGGCAGAAAAAATTGCACAGGGCGATTTTTTCCCTTTGACACCCCCCGTAACCCCCTTTATAAGCCCCCTCCACCGACGGCGACGAACGAACCAAACGGTTCGAACGACGCGTCAGACGGACGGATGGGCGCGTAGCTCAGCGGGAGAGCATCGCCTTCACACGGCGGGGGTCGCAGGTTCAATCCCTGCCGCGCCCACCATCCGATCCAAGATTTGCACGGTAATGTGCCGAGCCCCACCTGGGAAACCAGGTGGGGCTTTTGCTTTTCTACCCGATTTTTCTCAACCGGCACTATCGAGTCGATCTGACGACCCACCTGCGGCAGCCTGTCGCACGACCTAGGTCGCATTTCCTCCCACGCCGCGCCCTGCCATGCCTGATCCGATTATATCCGTGAAAACAGGTGTTTGGCGCTATGGCCTCCACGGGGGGACCACTGGGCGCCGCAATGACACAGGCTGAATGCCGGGGCGTTTCTGGCCTTTCCTCGCCGTTCAGCGTTTCATGTTGAACGGGAGGAACGGGGGAGAAACACCCCCGGCATCTGGGAGAGACTGAATGCCCAAAACCATCCAAAACCTGATCTGGATCGCCATCGGGGTTTTCGGGGCCGCCTGTCTGGGCGGCATCGCCATCCATCGGGGTGAAACCATCAATGCCTTCTGGTTCATCGCGGCTGCCTTCGGCATCTATGCGGTGGCCTATCGTCTTTATGCCGGCTGGATTTGCGCCCGTGTGCTGATGGTCGATCCCAGCCGCGCCACCCCGGCGCTGCGCATCAATGATGGGCGCGATTATGTGCCCACCCATCGCTGGATCACCTTCGGCCACCATTTCGCCGCCATTGCCGGTGCGGGGCCGCTGGTGGGGCCGACGCTGGCGGCCCAGTTCGGCTATCTGCCGGGCACGCTCTGGCTGCTGACCGGTGCCGTTATCGGCGGCTGCGTGCAGGATATGGTGGTGCTGTGGGCTTCCACCCGCCGCGATGGCCGCACGCTGGGCCAGATGGCGCGGGATGAACTGGGGCCGGTGGCCGGCGGTGCCGCCCTGGTCGGCACGCTGATGATCATGGTGCTGATCGTGGCGGTGCTGGGGCTGGTGGTGGTGAACGCCATGAAGCACAGCCCCTGGGGCACCTTCACGGTGGCGATGACCATTCCCATCGCCATTCTGGTTGGCATCTATATGCGCAATATCCGGCCGGGCCGGGTGCTGGAAGGCTCCCTGATCGGTCTGTTCCTGTTGCTGGCCGCCACGGCGGGCGGCGGCTGGGTGGCGCATCACCCGGTGCTGGGGCCGATGTTCAATTACGAGGGCACGACGCTGGCCCTGCTGGTCATCGGCTATGGTTTCTTCGCCGCCATCATGCCGGTCTGGCTGCTGCTGGCCCCGCGTGACTATATCTCCACCTTCATCAAGATCGGCGCCATCCTGCTGCTGGCCTTCGCGGTCATCATCCTGCGGCCGGAACTGCATATGCCAGCGCTGACGCAGTTCACCGACGGCACCGGGCCGGTGGTGGCGGGCGGGCTGTACCCGTTCCTGTTCATCACCATTGCCTGCGGTGCCGTCTCCGGCTTCCACGCGCTGATCAGTGCCGGCACCACGCCCAAGCTGATCATGTCGGAACGTGATCTGCGGCTGGTCGGCTATGGCTCCATGGCGATGGAAAGCTTTGTCGGCGTCATGGCGCTGATCGCCGCCTGCGTGCTGGACCCTGGCGTCTATTTCGCCATCAACAGTTCCGCCGGCATTGTCGGTTCCACGCTGGAACAGGCCACCGCCACCATCAGCGCCTGGGGCTTCCCGGTGGAAGCCCAGCATATGATGGATCTGGCCAAGGAGATGGGGGAAACCACGCTGCTGGCCCGTACCGGCGGTGCGCCCTCACTGGCCGTGGGCATGGCGCAGATTTTCGCCGGGGCCTTCGGGCAGAGCATGCTGGCGCTCTGGTATCATTTCGCCATCATGTTCGAAGCCCTGTTCATCCTGACGGCGGTGGATGCCGGCACCCGCGTGGGCCGCTTCATGCTGCAGGATCTGCTGGGCAATATCTGGAAGCCACTGGGCAATACGGCAGCGCGCGGGCCTTCCATCATCTGTTCGGCGGTCTTCGTCGCCAGCTGGGGTTATTTCCTTTATATCGGCGTCATTGATCCCTATGGCGGCATCAATATCCTGTGGCCGCTGTTCGGCATTTCCAACCAGATGCTGGCGGCCATCGCGCTGGCCATCGTCACCACCATCCTGGTGAAAAAGGGCCTGGTGCGTTACGCCTGGGTGACCGGCCTGCCCATGGTCTTCCTGGCCGTCACCACCAGCTATGCCGCCTGGCTGAAACTGTTCGATGCCGATCCGCGCATCGGCTTCCTGGCTGGGGCCAACACGCTGGAAGCCAAGCTGCAGGCCGGCACGCTGACCGGCAAGGCGCTGGAATCGGCCCCGCACCTGATCTTCAACCAACGGCTGGATGCCGGGCTGACGGTGTTCTTCATCGTGGTGCTGTGGGTGGTGATCATCGAAATGGCCCGCATTTCCATCCGTCACCTGCAGGGCAAGCCGGTGCCGGCCCTGTCGGAAGTGCCGTATGTGAACGAGGCGACCCTGCCGCACCCAACCGGCGTGGGGGGCCACTGACCATGATGGCGGGGCCTGCCAGCTTCCTGAAAACGGCCTGGACCGTGCTGCGGGAAGTCTCCGGCGATGCGGCATACGAGAATTATCTGACCCGCCACCAGGAACGCCACCCGGACCAGCCGGCGCTGGACCGGGAGGCGTTCTACCTGTCGGAACTGGACCGGCGGTGGAGCGGGGTCAACCGCTGCTGTTAAGCACCGGCACCAAACATAAAAAAAGGCACCGGGGAAGCGATCCCCCGGTGCCTTTTCTCTGACCCAGCGCTGGTTTACCAGCTCTTGCGCAGGCCCGCCTGCACCGTCCGGTTGGCACCATACCAGCACCAGGAGGCGGAATAGCAGGAGGTGACATGCGCCTTGTCGAACAGGTTGCTGACGCTGGCATCAAACCGCCAGCCTTCGAACCGGTCCGACAACTGCGCCAGATCGTAGCGCAGGGCCACGTCCACCAGCGTATAGGAAGGCACGCGGAAGCTGTTCTCCGCGTCGCCCCAGCTCTTGCCGACATAACGAAGACCACCGCCCAGGCCCAGCCCGCGCAAGGCACCTTCCTCAAAGCGGTTATAGAGCCAGAGGCTGGCCGTATCATCGGCCACGGCCACCGGGGTCTTGCCCTTCAGGCCGCTATTATCCTTGGTATATTCCATATCCAGGTGGGTGAAGGCGGCATTTAGGTCCAGCGTGTCCGTCAGGCCCAGGCGGCCTTCCAGTTCCACCCCGCGTGACCGCGCCTCGCCGGTCTGGATGGAGAAGCTGGGATGATCGGGGTCGGTGGTCTTGACCTTGTCGCGGGTCAGTTCGAACACCGACAGCGTCACCATGGTACGCTGGTCGCGGCTTTCATATTTAACGCCACCCTCCAGCTGATCCCCGTTGGCGGGGCTGAAGGTCTTGCCATTAAAATCGACACCGCTTTGCGGTTCAAAGGACTGGCTGTAGCTGATATAGGGCGCGAAGCCATTGTCGAAATGATGCAGCAGACCGACGCGGTAGGTGGTCTTGCCCTGATCCACCTTATCTTCGCCGGTGGAAGGCAAGGTGTATTTGGTGGTCTGCTTGTACCAGTCATGGCGCAGGCCGGCCAGCAGCACCCAGTTGTCCAGCTTCATCTGATCCTGCAGATAAAGCCCCATCTGTTCCTGGTCGATATCCATGTCGTAATAGGCATCCGGCATGGCCACTGAGGTGCCATAGACCGGGTTGAACACATCAATGCTGCTGGCAGTGCCATAGCCGATTTCCATGGCAGCACTGCTGTTCAGATAATCCAGACCGGCCAGGGCATTATGGCTGACGGGGCCGGTGTTGAACTTGGCTTTCAACGCCGTGTCGACCGCAATGCCGGATGTATCTTCGATCGAATAGATGGAACCGCGCGTCAGGGTGCGGTTATCACTCTCCAGGGTGCCGGAATAGACTTGACGGTAGAAAGTATCCACGTCCTGCCAGCGCAGGTTCTGTTCAACGCTGAACATATCGTTGAACTGATGCTCCAGCTGATAACCCGCCATTACTTGTGTGCGATTATAGCTGTCGAACGACGGCTCCCCATCGTAAAAGCGGGTCGATATATCGCCCAGCGGGTTCTGCATCACCGAACCGAGGCCCGGTGCGCTGCCGTACCCATCGGATTTCGGGTCGCGCTGATAAAGGCCCATCAGGGTGATGCTGGTATTCTCGCCTGCCTTCACCGTCAGCGACGGGGCGACCGAAAAGCGCTCATTCTCCGTATGCCATGCCTGACCATCGCCCTCACGCCCGGTGGCGACAAGGCGATACAGCACATTGCCCTGTTCATCCACCGCACCGCCCAGGTCAGCGGACAGCTGATGATAGGCATTGGAGCCGACGGACAGTTCCGCCGTATTGACCTGATTGGCCACCGGCTTCTTGCCCACCAGATTGATCAGGCCGCCCGGCCCGCTGGTGCCATACAGAACTGACGCCGGACCTTTCAGCACTTCCACCCGCTCCAGGGTGGAAACATCGGGCTGCATCATGGCGTACCAGCCAGCATACATGCCGGACAGTCCGTTATAAAAGGCATCGTTCACCGCGAAGCCACGCAGGGTGAACATGTCATAACGGGTGACGACACCCCCGCGCGTTTCCGGCGTGATGCCGGCGGTATAGCGCAGGGCCTGGTTAACCGACACCTGACCCAGCAAATCCATTTGATCGGCATCAATGACGCTGACGGAGACCGGCGTTTCCACCAGCGGCGCATCGCTCTTGGTGCCGGTGCTGGCCAACCCCCGGTGTCCGATCACCACAACCTCATCCATCGCGGCCGCCATCTCGGCCAGGACCGGCATAGGAGAGGCTATCAATGTTGCCAGCGCAACGCCCGACAGCAGCCTGCTGCGCTGCACCATCTTCTTCATTCGCATCATCAACCCCTTCCAAAGCCAGTCACATAGTAAGTGCGACTTATTATCAGTATTGTGGGGAGCTATAAGGGGGATGACGACGGCTGTAAAGTGGACGAAGGTTCATTTTGGAAACGGAGCAGTGATGCGAAAAAACTGCGACAGGCATTGGAAGCCGCCGGCGACAGTGCCCTGAACCATCGGCGATTTCAGATAGATTGGCCTATACTGGGCGGCGTCAATCGGAACGCCCACCCTGAAAGACGACATGTCCAGCCAGATGCTGCCCTGCCTAGCGGCTGTCCAGTTTCAGCTCAATGCGCCGGTTGCGGGCCAGCGCATCGGCGCTGTTGCCCGGTTCCAGCGGCTGATATTCACCAAAACCGGTGGCGGCCAGCCGTTCGGGCGGCACGCCCTGGCTGATCAGGAAATTCACCACCGAGATGGCGCGCGCGGTGGAAAGCTCCCAATTGCTGGCAAAGCGCGGGGAGCGGATGGGCACCACGTCCGTATGCCCGTCCACCCGCAAGATCCAGTTCAAATCCTTGGGCAATTTGTCAGCAATCTCCAGCAGCGTGCGGGCCAGATTGCCCAACTGCACCTGCCCGGCTTCCCCCAGATCGGCACTGCCGCTATCAAACAGCACTTCGGACTGGAAGACGAACCGGTCGCCGACGATGCGCACATCATCGCGGTTGCCCAGCACCTCCCGCAGGCGGCCAAAAAACTCCGACCGGAACCGGGCCAGTTCCGCCACCTTGCCGGCCAGCGCTGCGTTCAGCCGCTTGCCCAGATCGGCAATCTGCACGTCCTGCGCCTTGGATTTGGTTTCCGAGGCATCCAGGGCGGCGGCCAGATCGGCCAGTTGCTGGCGCAGGGCGGCAATCTGCTGGTTCAGCAACGCCACCTGATCCTGTGCTGCCGCCAGGGCCGCCTTGTCGCTTTCGGCACTGTTCATCTGGGCGGCCAGCTGGTCGCGCTCCCCACCCAGCGCAACCAACTGGCCCTGCAGCTGTTCCTTTTCTGACAAAGTGGCGCGCAGCCGTTCGGTCAAGGCGGCAAGGTCGCCCTGCATCTTGGCGCTATTATCCTTTTCCAGCGCCAGCGCGTCGGCCAGGGCGGCGATGCGGCTGTTCAGGTCAGCCAGTTGCCGGTCACGCCCGGCCAGCGCGTTGGACAGGTAGAACTGGCCCAGCACAAAGACCATCAGCAGGAAGACCACCACCATGATCAGGCTGGACAGCGCGTCCACCCAGCCGGGCCAGATATCCACCCTGTCGCGCGAACGGCTGAACCGGGCCATGATCAGCGATCCGTCTCAGCCTGACGGGCGGCGATGGTACGGGCCAGAATCTTGATCTCGTTGCGCAGTTCCTGGGTCGTCTGCTGGCGGCCCTGCACCGTCTCCTCCAGGATGCGGGCGGTATAGATTTCCAGGTTGCGGATATGGGTGCGGGTGGCATCGTCCATGCCCAGGCTGCCGCCGCCGGAAAGCCCGTCCGCCAGCTTTTCCAGGATGGGCCGCATTTGCAGGTTGCTTTCCGCCAGCCGCACCATCAGCGATTGTTCGGTGCGCATCTGGTCGGTCAGGGTGGTCAGCCGTTCGGTCAGCTGCATCAGGTGCTGGTTCTGCGTCTTGCGGCCATCCTCCGCCCCGGCCATGGTATATTGCAGCCGTTCGATATTCTCCGCCGTTTGTTCCAGCAGGGCCTGGAGATAAGCCGGCACCGGGGCACCGCCCTCCCCCGTCTCTGCCAGCGCCCCGCTGGACAGCCTTGTCAGCCCGGCCAGCCAATCCTCCAGCTCCGTATAAAACCGGTTCTGGGCCTGGCTGGCCTGCAATTCCAGGAAACCCAGCACCAGCGACCCGGCCAGCCCGAACAGGGAGGATGAGAACGCCATGCCCATGCCGCCCAGCGGCGCGGAAAGGCCCTGCTGCAGCTTGGCGAACATTTCCGCCGCATCGCCGGCCCCATCCATACTCAGCCCGCTGATCACCCCGCCGATGGAGGAGATGGTGTGCAGCAGGCCCCAGAAGGTGCCCAAAAGCCCGAGGAAAATCAGCAACCCGATCAGGTATTTAGAGGTCTCTCGCCCTTCATCCAGCCGGCTGCCCACCCCATCCAGCAGCGACCGGCTGGCCACCGCCGACAGGGTGAACCGCCCGGCATGCCGTTCCCCCAGCATGCGGGCCATGGGGGCAAGCAGGCGCGGCGTGGGGGCGGGCCGCCCGGCCTGGAAGGCATCCAGCCAGGCCACTTCCGGGCGCAGCACCAGCACCTGACGGAAAATGAACCAGATGCCCAGCAGCAAGGTGAACAGGATCAGCGCATTCAGCGCCGGATTGGCCAGAAAGGCATCCAGCAAGGCCGGTGACAATACCGCCGCCACCGCCGCCACCATCAAAGTGAAGCCCCCCATCCTGGCCAGGAAGCGCTGCGGCGGGGTGGCCGGCGGCAGGGCCGGTGCCGGTTGCGACTGGGGGCGGCGATGGTCGGCGGACAGGTTCGTCATGGGCGAAACACCAGATCGACACGGTCGGGGGGCGGGGCCTTGGGGTCGGGCACCGGCAGCGGCTGGCCGGCGGTGGGTACGGGGATCAACGTTCCCTCCGCGAAGATGTTCAACCGCAGCGGATCAATCCCGGCGGAGACCAACCGGTCACGCACGGCACGCGCCCGCAGCAGGGCGGTGCGGCGGGCATCGCTGGCCCGGTCGGCGGGCCCGGTGGCATAGGCGCGCACATCCAGCCGTTCGGCCGGGTGTGCCTTCAGCCGTGTGGCCACATCGGCCAGCGGGGCCAGCATCGGGTCAGCCAAGGTTTCCACCCCGGCGCTGAACAGCAGGGTCAGGTTGCCGCCGGCCACACGGGTGGGCAGGGCGACAGCCGGATCGGGTGCCGCGCCGCTGGCCGGCAGTCGCGGTGGCGGCAGCGTGTAGGGCGTGGCTGGCGGCATCTCCGCCTGATCGGGCGGCGATGCCGGCATGGGCGCCATCGTCAGGTCCGGCGTTTTGGGCACGGGCAGCGGCGTCCGCTGCGCATTGGGCTTGGTCGCGGCGGGGATTTCCTGGGCCGGCGCCGGCAGGGCGGCCCCCAAGGCCATCGCGCCCGCCAGCATCACCACCAACAGGCGGGGCAAGGGGGGGCGGGACGGGGCGAAGTGCGGGCGTGTCATCACGGCCGACATGGAACCTCACAATTATGGCCCTGAAATGTCATGGGCACACTGTCGGCATGGACCATAAAGGACGGGGCCGGGGGGCTCAACCCCTGCTGGCCGACCCGGCGATCACATCAATGGCATTGGCCAAGCGATCCTTCGCCGCAACGCTTGGTCCCGTCGGTCCAGGTGGCACCGGTCAGGTCGGCATTGCGCAGGTCCGCCCCACCGATCTGGGCACCGGTCAGGTCTGCCCCCATCAGCCGGGCCCCCACCAGCTTGGCGTTGCGCAGGTCGGCACCAGCCAGCCTAGCCCCCGTCAGGTCGGCATGGGTGAAATCCGCCTCGATCAGGCGGGCACGCTCCAGCACCACCTTGGCCAGCGTGGCGCTGATGAATTTGGCGCGATAGGCATCGGCGGTGGAAAGGTCGGCCCCGGTCAGGTCGCTGCGCATGAATGTCGCCTCCCGCAGCATGGCACCGTTCAGCACCGCCTGTTTCAGATCGCGCCCATCCAGATAGCAGCGGCGCCAGTTCACCTCTGCCACCGCCGGATCGGTGCAGGCCGCAAGTGCCGGCGGGGCAAGGCCGCAAAACAGCAGGGCGGCCATCATCAGGGGAAAGCGGAGCCGTAATCTTTTCATTTCATTCATGGGCCTCAAGATAAGGTCACCAAGGGCCCATGCCAATGGCGACCGGGTGACACCCCCTTACTTTCCCACCTAAAATGGAAAGAATCTCCCTTTGGTGAACGCACCATTTGCGTCCGGGCCCTGGCTGCAGCACATTCCGGCAATATCAAATCGATGGGTCGGGCGGGAATCATGGTGGCAAACGGCCGTTCAGGCCATGCGGGTTTCATGCGATGGGTGGGGGCCCCCGTCGTTGCCTTCCTGATTCTGTTGCTTTTCTGGTCCGGGATCAGCGCCGCCTTGGGAACCAAACCGCTGGCGCGTGATGGCGTGCTGGATCTGCGGGGCTGGGATTTCAGCCGTCAGGGCCAGATTTCCCTGGATGGGCAGTGGGATTTCTGGCGCGACAGACTGGTGACCCCCCAGGAAATCGCCGACGGCCAAGCAGCCCCCCCGGCCCCCCTTTCCGTGCCTGGTCGCTGGACCAATCAGGCAGCGGAGGGGCGGCCCCTGTCAGCGGAAGGTATCGGTACCTATCGGCTGCGCGTTCTGCTGTCCCCGGACGCGCCGGCGCTGGCCCTGCGCCATAATCAGCGTTTCGTCGCCTGGAACATCCTGGTCAATGGCGCGCCGATCCTGCATGCAGGCCATGTGGGACTGGATGCCGACAGCACCGACAGCGTGGGGCAGCGGGCCATCGCCGCCATGTCGCCCGCCCGCGGGGAACTGGATATCATCGTTCAGGTGGCGGCCTTCGGCGGCTATGGCGGCATGCCGCGCGCCCTGCTGCTGGGCGATGCGGACAGCATGTATGGCGACTGGCAGGTGGAACTGGCGCTGCGTGCCGCCTTTCTCAGCCTCTGCCTTTCCATCGGCCTGCTGTACCTGATCCTTTATCTGTTGCGCCCGCGTGACCGTATCTTCCTGGCCTTCGCCGTCATGTCGATCGCCATCGCCCTGGTGCAGGTGACCTCCAACACCCCGCTGGGCAGCGAGTTGCTGGGCGACCAGTCGGGAAAGCTGCTGGGGCTGGTCAACAACACCATGTTCCCCGCCGTCTGGCTTTCCGTGCTGGCGGGGGCCGGCCTGCTGTTTCCGGGCTGTCTGCGCCGGGGCATGGTGTGGCCCACGGTGGTGGCCATCTGTGCGGTGCCGGTGGCCAGCCTGTTCACGCTGCGCTTTCCCTGGCTGCTGACGGCGTCGGCCACCATGGGCCTGCTGCTGGCGCTCGCCTCACTGCTGACAGCCGCCTGCACCGCCGCCCGGCGGCAGATGCCGCTGGCCCTGCCCATGGCGGTGGCCTGGATCGTGCTGGGTGTCGCCAATCTGGCCCTTACCCACCGTGTCGGTTTCACCGGGGTGATGGAGGCAGGATATTGCTTCATGCTGTTCTTGCAGGCATCGATGCTGATCGACCATCTGCGCCATATGCTGGATCAGGCGCAGCAGTCCAACGCCCGGCTGGCGGTGATGAACGGTGCACTGGAAGATCAGGTGCAGGACCGCACCCGCCACCTGACCGACACAGTGGACCGGCTGCGGCTGGCCCAGGAACGGCTGGTTCAATCGGAAAAGCTGGCCAGCCTGGGCCGACTGGTGGCCGGTGTGGCGCATGAGGTGAACACACCCGTCGGCACGGCCCTGACCACCGCCACCCACCTGTCCACCCAGGTGCGCGAGGCCGAACAGGCAATGCGGCAAGGCACGCTGACAAGGCGTCAGTTGGCCGATTTCCTGGCTGAAACCCGGGAAGCGGCCGGACTGTTGACCGCCACGGTGGAACGCACCGCCGCCATCGTGCAGAGCTTCAAGCAGGCCATGGCCGACCGCACCGACGACCGGCCCCGCCGCTTCGATCTGAGCGATCTGCTGCGGGAGTTGCGCCCCACCCTGGAAACCAGACTGTCCAATCGCAATGTCACCGTGACAGAGGATGTGCGGCCCGGCCTGTTGCTGGACACATATCCGGGTGCCTTGACCCAGGTACTGGGCCAACTGGTTTCCAATTGCCTGGATCATGCCTTTCCCGACGGCCAGCCGGGCCAGATCCAGGTGAAAGCCAGCGCCATGGGCGAAGGTTGGGTGGAAATCATCCTGGAGGATGACGGGGTGGGCATCGCCCCCGCCATCAAGCCCCGCCTGTTCGAACCCTTTGCCACCACCGGGCGGGCCGCCGGTCGCACCGGGCTGGGACTGCATATGGTCTATACGCTGGTTGCCGGCCTGCTGGGCGGCAGTATCGCCATTACCGACCGGTCCGGCGGCGGCACCCGCGCCATCATCCGCCTGCCCGCCGCAGACCAAGCGGACCCCCTTCCGCCCCCGCCAGCCGCCCCCAGCATACCCAGATAAAGATCGGTGCATGGGGTGACGGTTGTGGCGTGAACATGAAATCAGAACCTTAACAGCATGTCAGATCAACCCGCCTGAAGGTTGATCTTCAGGCGGGTTGAAGGCCGGCGATTGCCGGCCCGCCGCTCCTGCGGCGTCGAGCCAAGGGCGCGGAAGCGCCCGCCCGGCGATTGAGCGACTGTCTGTCAGGTCACGAGCAAGGGAGATTGGTGTCAGTGAAGCAGAATTGTACGCAGGGCAGCGGCGGAAGTTGGCCATGAAACGTCGTTACCAGCACCATTGCGTGGCCGTGCAATGGCTATCAGCCGCCCTTGCCACCCTGTTGATCCTGCTGGCGATCACGGTCTTTCCCCCTGCTGCCCAGGCACAGGCACAGGCCATGTCTCCCCCCGTGCAGGGAAGCCCGACTGCCGCCAAAGCGCAACGACCGAAGGCGGTAGACGGAGTCCTGGATTTGCGTCATTGGGATTTCCGGGGCGATGGCGACGTCACGCTTTTGGGAAACTGGCATTTCTGGCCTGAGCAATTGCTGGAGCCGAAGGATATCCTGACCGGCACGGCCCCCCGCCCCAGCGTGCTGGCCGTACCAGGCCCCTGGCCACGCAAAAGCGCCGATGGCTTACGGGCGACCGAAGAAGGGGTTGGCACCTATCATCTCCGCGTCTTGCTGCCGCCCAACGCCCCTGAACTGGCCATTCGCACCAATCACCGGGTCATCGCGTTCGCTATCCTGATCAATGGCAAGCGGGCGCTCTATAATGGTCGGGTGGAAAGCAACAAAGAGCTTACCAATACGATCGGCCGCCGCGCCATCAGCGTCGTTTCCGCCGCGCAAGGCGTGCTGGAAATCACGGTCCACATGGCTGCCTTTGGCGGTTACGGCGGGATCACCACCGCCATCACGCTGGGGGACGCGGATGATTTCTACGCAGACTGGCAACGTGAATTGGCGCTGCGCACAGCCTTTCTCTCTGTTTGCTTATCGATGGGCATTCTCTATCTGATGCTCTATATTTTAAGGCCTCGGGATCGCGAATGCCTCGTCTTCGCGATCATGTCAATCTGCTTCGCCCTGGTTCAATTAACAAATAACTCCCCCATCGGGGTGGATGTTCAACAATTCATATCGTCTAGAACCCTATCTTTCCTGAGCATTTTCTTTTATACTATCACCTTGTTATGCCAGATAATACACGCCAACTTTACCTTTCAGGGAAAGGTCAATCGAAAATTATTGGTGATTTCGATCATCATTACTGCCTTCATCCCTGTTTCAAGCCTGCCGCCATTTTTAACCGATTGGTCGATCCAACTGGCCAGGACCGCCAGCTTCATATGTATAATGGCTATTTTGATTTCTCCGATCATTGCAGGCGATCGGCGGCGGGAGATTATGCCGATCATTGCCATCTGGATTGTCATGTGCCTTGCCAATGTCGCCACTATCTTTGGATTTGGCTACAAAGGTCAGGTTGAAACCGTCTATTGCTTTGCCCTGATCTTGCAGGCTGTTATGCTGATGGACCGAATGCGTCAGATGCTGGACCAGTCGAGGCAGGCCAATGCCCGACTGGCCGCGCTGAATGATGTACTGGAGGATCAGGTGGCCGACCGCACCCGCCACCTCTCGGAAACGGTAGATCGGCTGCAAGTGACGCAGAAACGCCTGGTGCAATCCGAAAAGCTGGCCAGCCTGGGCCGCCTTGTCGCCGGCGTTGCGCATGAGGTGAACACGCCAGTGGGAACCGCCCTGACCACGGCGACCTATCTTTCCCAGCAGGTGGACACAGCGGCGCAGGCACTGACGACCGGCAGCCTGACCCGCCGCAACCTCGTGGATTTCCTGGCAGAGGCGAAGGAGGCAACGGAACTCCTGACCTCCACTGTGGAACGGGCAGCCACCATTGTCCGGGGTTTCAAACAAATGGGCACGGAGGGGATGGACAAGGAACCGATGTGGTTGGATTTACACGATCTTTTGGCCGAACAGCACCCGGCAATGGCGATGCAGGCACAGGCCGCCCATCTGACCCTGCAGATCGATACGCATCCGGGGTTGTTACTTGTCACCAATGTCTGGGCCCTGACCCAGGTTATCAGCCTGCTCTTTTCAAATTGCGTCAACCATGCCTTCCCGGATCGACGGAAAGGCACCATCCGTATCAGCGGCGCGCTGGACCCGCAGGGATGGCTGGACCTGATCGTACAAGATGATGGGGTCGGGATCGCGGCAGATATCCGGCCCCACCTGTTTGAACCATTTGCCACCACCGACCGGGCGTCGGGCCGCACCGGCCTGGGTCTGCACATGGCCTTTACCTTGGCAACCGGGGTGCTGGGCGGCAGTATCGCCATTTCCGACCGGCCCGGCGGCGGCACCCGCGCCATCATCCGCCTGCCCGCTGCGGAGCTGGAAAATGACATCACACCCCTGCCGTCGTCCCCCATCCAGGGCACAGCGGCCATGAGGATATAAAGATATCTTTATGTTTGCATGCGATCCGGGCTTGAGGGTAAAATCAAACCATGGCTGCCTGTACCGGGGCGGTCTGTTCCGGCAGGGTGGGAGACTTTTGGATCATGACACGGGAAGAACGGCTGCGGCGGTTGGATGATATTGCCCGCACGCGCATCCTGGTGATTGACGGTGCCATGGGCACCATGATCCAGCGCCACAAGCTGGAAGAGGAAGATTACCGGGGGGAGCGGTTCAAGGATTGGCCGCATGATGTGAAGGGCAATAACGACCTGCTCTCCATCACCCAGCCGGCGATCATCCAGGGCATCCACCAGCAATATCTGGATGCCGGTGCCGATATCATTGAAACCAACAGCTTCAATTCCACCAGCATTTCCATGGCCGACTACCATATGGAAAAGCTGGCCTATGAGCTGAATTTCGCAGGGGCGAAGCTGGCCCGCCAGGCCGCCGACGCGGCGGAGACAGCCGACCCGTCGCGCCCGCGCTATGTCGCCGGCGCGCTTGGCCCCACCAACCGCACGGCCAGCATCAGCCCCCTGGTCACCGACCCCGGCTTCCGCAATGTCGATTTTGATGAGTTGCGGCTGGCCTATAAGGAACAGACCGCCGGCCTGATCGATGGCGGGGCCGATCTGTTGATGGTGGAAACCATCTTCGACACGCTGAACGCCAAGGCCGCCCTGTTCGCCATTGAGGAAGTGCTGGAGGAAAAGGGGCTGGTGCTGCCGGTGCTGATTTCCGGCACCATCACCGACCGTTCCGGTCGCACGCTCTCCGGCCAGACGACGGAGGCTTTCTGGAACAGCCTGCGCCATGTGAAGCCCTTCTCCATCGGGCTGAACTGTGCCTTAGGCGCGGACCTGATGCGCCCCTATGTGCAGGAACTGTCGCGCATCGCGGAGGTGTATGTCTCAGCCTATCCCAATGCCGGCCTGCCGAATGAGTTCGGCCAGTATGATGAGAAGCCCGAACATATGGCCAGCGACCTGCAGGGCTGGGCCAAGGATGGGCTGGTGAATATTGTCGGCGGCTGCTGCGGCTCCACGCCCGACCATATCCGCGCGATTGCGGAATCGGTAAAGGGCGTGCCGCCCCGCCAGCCCGCCCAGCCCGAACGGCAGATGCGCCTGTCAGGGCTGGAGCCGTTCACCATGCCGGCGTTTTGAGGGGGAACCGGCCAGGTGCCCGTCGCCTCAGCCCAGGGATCAATCAGCACCAGCCCCGCATCGGCGAAATGCCGGATGTTGCGGGTGGCGAGTGTTACGCCATGGGCAAGGCAAATGCCGGCGATCATGGTGTCCCGGTGGTCCACGACGATACCGGCGCGCCGGCGGCGGCCCATCAAGGACGCAGCTAGCCGCGCCGCCTGTTCCGACAGGACCAGGGGGGGCTGCGTAAACAAAACGCTCAGCATTTGGTCCGTGCGTTGCCCCAGTTCATCCCGACGCCGGCCAGGGGGCAGGCATTCAACCCCGATCCATAGTTCAAATACCGTGACCGTGCTGGTAACGAGTTCATCGGAGTTCTGGGCATTCAGCCAGTTGATGATCACCGGGTCAGGCCATTCCGCCGTGACGGCGGAAATGATGTTGGTGTCCAGGACGATCATTCGGAATAATCAGGCGTTTGCCAGTTTCCACCCCGCAATTCCTGCACTTCCCCTTCCCGGAAGCCATAGCCGGAGCCGGCGAACAGGGCCGCGATGCGCGTCCCTAACCCTTCCTGGCTGGTCGGTTTTGCCGGCATTGCCGCATCCGGTACTGTGCTGGCCACGTCAGCCAATATGGCTTCAACCTCGGCATCCAGCGAGCGTCCATGCTGCTGTGCGCGGGCGCTTAACCGCTCGAACGTGTTGGCATCCAGCTTTGTCGTCAGTACAGCCACATATCCCATCGCCACCTCCCGGTCGGCCAGTTTTCTAATATAACACGCCCCCTTCTTCCTCCCAAGCACCCCAACCCCCGAGCCGCCGCCATGACCAACGCCCCCCGCACCGCCAGTTTCGTCAATATCGGTGAGCGTACCAACGTCACCGGCTCGGCCAAGTTCAAGAAACTGGTCCTGGAGGGGCAGTATGAGGCGGCGCTGGATGTCGCGCGGGAGCAGGTGGCCAACGGCGCCCAGGTGATCGACATCAATATGGACGAGGCGATGCTGGACAGCGAGGCGGCGATGGTCCGCTTCCTGCGCCTGATCGCCTCGGAACCCGATATCGCCCGCGTGCCGGTGATGATTGACAGCTCCAAATGGAGCGTGATTGAGGCCGGGTTGAAGAATGTCCAGGGCAAGGCCATCGTCAATTCCATCAGCCTGAAGGAAGGCGAAGAGCTGTTCGTCGCCCAGGCCAAGAAGATCCGCCGCTATGGTGCTGCCGTGGTGGTGATGGCGTTTGACGAGAAGGGCCAGGCCGACACCCGCACCCGCAAGCTGGAAATCTGCAAGCGCTCCTATGATGTGCTGGTGAACAAGGTTGGCTTCCCGCCGGAAGATATCATCTTCGATCCCAACATCTTCGCCGTCGCCACCGGTATTGAGGAACATAATAACTACGCCGTCGACTTTATCGAGGCGACGCGCGATATCCGCCGCGACTGCCCCGGCGCGCATATTTCCGGCGGTCTCTCCAACGTTTCTTTCAGCTTCCGCGGCAACAACACGGTGCGCGCGGCGATGCATTCGGTCTTCCTCTATCACGCCATCCCGGCGGGGATGGATATGGGCATCGTCAATGCCGGCGAACTGCCGGTCTATGACGATATCCCCGAAGAACTGCGCGAGCGGGTGGAGGATGTCATCCTCAACCGCCGCGAGGATGCCACCGACCGGCTGCTGGAGGTGGCGGACAAGTACAAGGGTGGTGAGAAGAAGAAGGCCGCCGACCTTGCCTGGCGCAGCCGTCCGGTGACGGAGCGCCTGACCCATGCCCTGGTGCATGGCATTGACGAGTTTATCAACGACGACACGGAGGAGGCGCGGCTGGCCGCCGAGCGGCCCCTGCATGTCATCGAAGGCCCGTTGATGGATGGCATGAATGTGGTGGGCGACCTGTTCGGGGCGGGCAAGATGTTCCTGCCCCAGGTGGTCAAATCCGCCCGCGTGATGAAGAAGGCCGTCGCCTGGCTGCTGCCCTATATCGAGGCGGAGAAGGGCGGCGGCAAGTCCGAACCGGCGGGCCGCGTGCTGATGGCCACAGTGAAGGGCGACGTGCATGATATCGGCAAGAACATTGTCGGCGTCGTGCTGCAATGCAATAATTTTGAGGTGGTGGACCTGGGCGTCATGGTCCCCGCCGCGAAAATCCTGGATGAGGCCAAGGCGCACAACTGCAACATTATCGGCCTGTCCGGCCTGATCACCCCGTCGCTGGATGAAATGGTGTTCGTGGCCCGCGAAATGCAGCGCCTGGGCCTGAAAATGCCGCTGCTGATCGGCGGGGCCACCACGTCCAAGATGCATACCGCCGTCAAGATCGACCCGAACTATGACGGCCCGGTGGTGCATGTGCTGGATGCCAGCCGCGCCGTGGGCGTGGCGCAGAACCTGCTGCATGCCGAAAACGGCCCCACCTATACCGCCGGCATCAAGGCCGATTACGCGGCGATGCGCGAAGCGCACGCCCGCAACCAGTTGACCCGCGCCCGCCTGCCCCTGGCCCAGGCCCGCGCCAACGCGCTGAAACTGGATTGGGCCGGCTACCAGCCGCCCCAGCCGCTGAAGCCCGGCCTGACGGTGCTGGAAGATTATGATCTGGCCGAACTGGTGGCCCGGATTGACTGGAAGCCCTTCTTCCAGGCCTGGGAACTGCACGGCAATTTCCCCGCCATTCTGGAGGATGCGAAGGTGGGCGAAAGCGCCCGCGCGCTCTGGGCCGATGCCCAGGCCATGTTGCAGCGGATTGTGGGGGAGAAATGGTTGACGGCGCGCGGCGTTGTCGGCTTCTGGCCCGCCAATGCCGTGGGCGATGATATTGAGCTGTACACGGATGAGGGCCGGGGCACGGTGCTGGAACGGCTGCATATGCTGCGCCAGCAGATGGCCCGCGATCCGGGCCGCGACCGCGCCCATCTCTGCCTGTCCGATTATGTCGCGCCGAAATCCAGCGGTCTGGCCGATTGGATGGGCGGTTTTGCCGTGACATCCGGCCATGGGCTGGAAGAACGCGCCAAGGCGTTTGAGGCGGCACACGATGATTACAGCGCCATCCTGCTGAAGGCCCTGGGCGACCGCCTGGCCGAAGCCTTCGCCGAACGCCTGCATGAACGGGTGCGGACCGAGCTGTGGGGTTACGCGGCGGGTGAAAGCCTGACCAACGAGCAGTTGATTGCCGAGGCCTATCGCGGTATCCGCCCGGCCCCAGGATATCCCGCCTGCCCCGACCATACGGAAAAATCCACCCTGTTCCGCCTGTTGGGCGCGACGGAGCGGACCGGGATCACCCTGACGGAAAGCTTCGCCATGATGCCGACCGCCGCCGTGTCGGGCTGGTACTTCGCCCACCCGGACGCCAAATATTTCGGCGTCGCCAAGGTGGAACGCGATCAGGTGGCCGACTATGCCCAGCGCAAGGGCATGCCCCTGCCCGACATGGAACGCTGGCTGGCCCCCAACCTGAATTACGAACCGGGGACGGAGGATCGGGCGGGGGTTGCGGCGGCGTGACGCTCATCACCATCGCACTCGTAGCGCGGATGAGCGAAGCGTAATCCGCGAAACAACGCCGGGGAACCGGGTTTCCGCGGATTACGGCTACCGCCTAATCCGCGCTACGCCCCCTCACCACCCAGCCGCCCGTCATCCCGCACCGACCGTCATCCCACTCTTAACCGTCATCCCGGCGAAAGCCGGGACCCAGCGTTAGGCGCGATCAGCGCCGATATGACTCCCCCAAACCCATCCGCCCCGAACCTTGCTCATCCCACCGCAAGATGCCAAAATGATTGGCACAACCTGCGGAAGGGCAAACCATGACCAACCCGACGCTTCAGGATACACCGCCGGACGCCGCCAGCCACATCCTGACGCTGGCCGAAACTGTCATGGGCGAACGCGACCACGCCCTGTCCTGGCTGACCGCACCGAAACGCAGCTTGGGTAACGAAGCCCCCATGGACCTGCTGGATACCGAAACCGGCGCGCGGGCAGTGGAGGAACTGCTCTACAGCATCGACGAGGGCTACTTTGTGTGATGCTCAAGCGGATCAGCAACTAAGCCCTTACCACAACATATGGCAGATAACATAAATTTTTTCTGGGAGAGAGTAATGATAGAAACAGAATCTAATAATATTCATGTAATTGGAAATTACATGGTTCAAGATGCCCGCAGGCTGCCGGCGGCCATCTACAATACAATTCACACCAAAGGATACTCTAACATACACCTTGATTTCACAAAAATGCAAAAAACCCACGCCAACTCAATAATTCCACTGATATCACAAATATTTCATCATAGAAAAAATGGCATAGATTTTTCTCTTGTATTGCCAAACAATGAAGTATTAGCGAGGTTATTCCAGAATTCTAACTGGGCGTACATGATATCACCTAATCAATATTCTCAATCAAGATTGAGAATAAAAAGGCACAGCCCAGCTGTTGTCTTTGGAACGACAGACGAGCAGGCATCTGTTGTCGAACAAACGATGGAAACACTGATGGCAAGCCTGACTGGCTTTTCACGCTCTCATCTCACAGCAATCGAATGGTCAATAAATGAAATAATGGACAATGTTTTGGTGCATTCCAATTCGCATTTTGGCGGTATAGTTCAGGTAACTGCAATGAAAACGAAACAAAGGGTAGAGTTTATTGTATCAGATGGCGGCCTCGGAGTTGCCCAATCGCTCAGGGGAGCATACAACAATATACAATCAGATGTAGACGCCCTATCAAAAGCAATACAGGAAGGTGTGACCAGAGATAAGAAAGTTGGGCAGGGAAATGGCCTGTATGGAACATATAAGGTAGCCATCGAAAGCGACGGTTCATTCTGCATGATGGCCAACAACGCAACGCTATATTTTACAGGTACAACCGGAATGCATTAAAAAATCGAGCCTATACCCCTAATTGGATCGACAATTATCTGTGGTATAGACTACACAAATCCATTGATCTTAGAGAATGCTCTACGATTCGACAAGAAGCCGCACGTGCCGGTCGATAGAATTGAGATGAAGTACGAAACAAACCAAGATGGATTGTTGCATTTCCCTATCAAGGAAGAGGCAAGATCACTTGGATCTCGGGCTGGGGGGCTGCCTGTCAGAAACAAACTTGACAATTTAATCGGGATGAAGGGAGTAAGAGCAATCGGCGTAGATTTTTCTGGTGTAGAGGTTATCTCTAGCAGCTTTGCTGATGAAGTATTTGGAAAACTTTTCCTGTTAAAGGGTCCAATAGATTTTTCAAAAATCCAGTTTTTGAACGTAAGTCCAATTATAAAAAAATTAATTGACAAAGCAGTGATGCAGAGAATAAATACTGGGGACTTTACATGAACTCTAAAGAGCATTACAAGCCGCAATATGCTCGCATTTAAATAGAATTTACATTGCCGCCTCCACGTCCGCCGCCTTGATCCCTCGCCCCAGGGTTTGCCTTCATGGCATAAAGGTGGAGGCCACCTCGTCGCGCAGCCATTGTTCAACCGTGTCTTCGCGGTCGCGCAGGGCCTGAAGGCCGGCCCGGATAACATCCGCCGCGTCGGCGTAATCCCCGCGCGCCACCAGATCGTCCACGAAGCTGCCCATATCTTCGGGCACCGGTACGGACCGCGTTGCTGACAGAGCCATCGCAATTTCCTCCGCAGAGTGACGGGCAATAAGATAGCATAGGGCCATCCCGCTTCCCAATCCCCGGCACGGTGCCCCCATCATGCCAAAAGCCCCCCGCCTGCGGCAGGCATTCCTTGCCAAACCACCCACCCCGATATAGGATTTAAATCCCCTTAACCACCACTCGCCGGCCCACCGCCATGTCGCTGCCCAGCCGCCCCCAGCCCACAGCCCGCAGCGGCATGCATTCGGAGAGGGCGCACAGCCCAACTCCGGCCAAAACCCCGCAACCCATTGAAAAAACAACACACCCCCACACCCACCCTACGCAACAAAAAGCGTTTTTCTGTTGCGTAGTGTTGCGTAGGACGGTTTTCCGCTTATGCCCCGCCCCAGGCGACAAAATGCGGGTTCAGGAAGCGGGGGGCCTTGCCATAGGTCAGGGGTTCGCCGTCAATCTGGGTCAGGCTGCCGCCGGCCCCCAGCAGCACGGCATGGCCGGCGGCGATGTCCCATTCGCAGGTGGGGCCCAGCCGGGGGTAAACATCGCCCACCCCTTCCGCCACGCGGCAGAATTTCAGGGAACTGCCGGCGGCCAACCGGGCGGCGACGCGGCGGCCCTTCAGGAATTCATCCACCGCCGCATCATCGGCATGGCTGCGGGAAGACAGCACCGTCAACCCCGCCGCCGGCACGGGGCGCACGTCAATCGGCTCATCCTTGGAAAGCGGGCGGCTGCGGATGGCGGTGCCGGGGCCGGCGGCGGCATAGACCTCCCCCGTGGCCGGCAGCAGCACCACGCCCAAGGCCGGTTCCCCGTTCAGGATCAGGGCGATATTCACGGTGAATTCGCCATTGCGCTTGATGAATTCCTTGGTGCCATCCAGCGGGTCCACCAGCCAGAAGGTGCCGCCGCTGATATCGGGGATGCGGCCTTCAGATACTTCTTCCTCCGTCACCACCGGGATATCCGGGGTCAGGGCGCGCAGGCCGGCCAGGATCACCGCATCGGCGGCACGGTCGGCCAGGGTGACGGGGCTGCCATCGCCCTTCGTCTGTGTCTGCATATCGTCGGTGTAGAATTCCATGATGGCGGCGGCGGCCTGCACGGCCAGGTCACGCACGGGCGGCAGCAGGGCGGACAATTGGTCCGGGTTCAGCATCATGGGGCTCCATCATTTCGGGGGTGCAATAATATCGGTGGCGGGAGGCAGGGCAAGTCTTTTGCCCGCTGGCTTTTGCGCCGCCGCGTGGCGGCTGCTATGCTGGCCTTTGGCGTGAATAACGGGGCCGGGGCCATGTGCGGGCGGTTTGTGCAGAAGGATCTGGCGGCACTGGCGGAAGCCTTCGATGCCCGCCTGCGCCATGATCTCCCCCCGCGCCATCTCGCCGCCGCCTTCAACATCGCGCCCACGCGCGATGCCGGGGTGATCGGGCGCAATGCGGCGGGTGATCTCAGCCTTACCGCCATGCGCTGGGGGCTGGTGCCCTTCTTTGCCGCCGATGCCAGTGGCGGGGGCAAGCTGTTCAATGCCCGCAGCGAAACGGCAGCCGAAAAGCCCAGTTTCCGCGAAGCCTTTCGCCGTCGCCGCGCCATTGTGCCCGCCGATGGCTTTTATGAATGGAAACCGGATGCCACGCCGCGCCAGCCCTGGTTCATCAGCCGGATGGATGGGGTGCCGCTGGCCATGGCGGGCCTGTGGGAAATCTGGCGCGATCCGGCGGATGGCAACCGCCCGCTTTTCACCTTCACCATCCTGACCACCGATGCCGGGCTGGATATCGCCCCCCTGCACCATCGCCAGCCGGTTCTGCTGGCCGACCGCACCGCCCGCTTGGCATGGCTGGAAGGTGGGGATGATGGGTCACTGCTACGGCCCAGCCCCGCCGGCACGCTGACGGCAAGGCCGGTCAATCCGCTGGTCAATGGCGCGCGGGCGGAAGGCCCCTCCCTGCTTGATCCGGCGCCACCACCCACCGAACCGATGGGGATGCTGCTGTGAGCCGGCACCCTGTCACCTTGCCGTCGGCCATCTGCCTGCTGATCGGGCTCTGCCTGCCCCTGCCCGCCCTTGCCCAGGCGGGGGCAGGCGGCGCCCCCGTCATCGGCACCGGTGCGGCCAAGGAGGGGGATATCGTTACCGTCAATGGCCAGGAATTCCGGCTGGACGGCATTGACGCACCGGATGTCGGCCAGAAATGCAAAAACGTACGTGGCAAGGATTATGATTGTTTCGCGCTGTCGCGGAAGATGCTGGAACGCATCATCAATAATGATGAAGTGACCTGCACGCCGAAGAAGGACCAGGGGCGCAAGCCGCCGCTGGCCATATGCATGGTGCGCGGGGTGGATATGGGCCGCGCCATGGTGCAGTTGGGCTATGCGCTGGCCTATCGCGCGATCAGCTTCACCTATGCCAGTGACGAGGCGGTGGCCATGTCCTTCCGCCGGGGCATGTGGGCCGGGCGGGTGGAACCGCCATGGGAATGGCGGTCCCGGCAATTGCGGGAAAAGGCGAAGAAGGGCGAATGATCAATTCCGCCGGCCCGCCACGGCGCGGTAAAGCCCCAGCAGGATCATCGCCCCCACCACGGCACCGATAAAGCCCGCCCCCTCACCCACGCGGTAAATACCGACAGACTGGCCCAGATATGTCGCCACAAAGGCCCCGGCAATGCCCAGCAGGGTGGTCACGATGAACCCGCCGGGGTCACGCCCTGGCATCAACAGCTTGGCAATGACGCCGACCAGAAGTCCGATGATCAAGGTCGCAATGATACCCATGATGTCTTCCAGAAAAAGGGAAACCGTCCGCCCATAACGCTCCAAAGCGCCACCGGTTCCTGTCGGGTCGCGCACCACCTATCCCAATGCCCCGGTTCCGCCGCGATCCCGACCGCACAAAGCCACCCCGCCGTTAAGAAACAGGCAAAACCCCCGCCCTATAATGATGATGTCGAACCGATGGAAGGCGCCGGGAAAAGCCGGTGTTGGGTGGCATCATGTGGCAGCCTCTGCAAGATAGGGTGAATTTGAAGCGCCGCGCCGGCCTGACCGCCCTCTGGGTTGGCCTGCTGGGTGCCGCCTGGTCACTGCCTGTCATCAGCATGATGCAGCACCAGGCGGAAAAGGCCCGGATGGAATCCGGCTATTATTATACGCCCCAGCGCCCGGCCAGCGCCTATCTGGAAGCCCTGGCCGGGGAGTGAAGGGGAGTTATCCCTCCAGACTGCGGGAGATGATTTCATACACATCCCGCGACAGGTCCGGCGTATGGGCAACCCGCTCCAGCGCCACACGGGCAGCGGCCTGACGCTCCGGCCCATATTTGCGCCAGCGGGCAAAGGCCTTGGCCATCCGGCTGGCTACCTGGGGGTTCAGCTTGTTCAGCTCAATCACCCGGTCGGCCAGGAATTGATAGCCTGAACCATCCGCCGCATGAAAAGCCACCGCATTGGCGGTAAAGCTACCCACCAGCGCATAGACCTTGTTGGGGTTGCGGATGTTGAAACCGGGATGTTTCAACAGCGCCTTCACCTCCGCCACCACGCGGGGCCGGCTGCTGCTGGCCTGGATCATGAACCATTTATCCATCACCAGTGCCTCGCCCTGCCACTTTTCGGCAAAGGCGGCCAGGGCTTCGGCGCGTTCCGGCATGTCGCTATCGGTGATCAGCGCCAAGGCGGTGATCACGTCGGTCATGCCGGTGGCGGTGCGGTACTGGGCCAGCGCCAGTTCCTTGCCCGCCACATCGCCCGCCGCCATCAGATAGGCCAGGGCCGCATTGCGCGCCGCCCGGCGACCAATGGCCGCGGGCGAGACGCTGAAATCCTCCCCCTCCCGATAGGCATGATACAGCCCCAGCAAGGCCGTCCGGTGGGCCTTGCCGATGGTCGCCCGCACCAGTTCACGGGCAGCATGGATGCCATCGACATCGATCACCCCCATCAACTGGCCCAGATAATTCTCTGACGGCAGGGCCAGCGCCAAG
>Ga0209373_10001376_pt1 | contig 29034 bp, 27 predicted proteins | sample Higcelweek5metaG_FD_187173 | JGI IMG/M metagenome (GOLD analysis project Ga0209373, IMG submission 187173) | Freshwater pond sediment microbial communities from the University of Edinburgh, under environmental carbon perturbations - High... | ecosystem: Environmental > Aquatic > Freshwater >... | reverse complement strand
GAGTACTCATTCCTTTTGCATACATAGCAATAATCTTTCTATCCAGCTCATTACAGGATGTCTGATATTTCTCAACAACAACAGGCTCAAATTCACCCTTTCTATCTCTAGGAATATTTAATTCCATAGGTCCGCCAATACTGCTATTCACTTTCTTTTTACTATATCCATTTCTATAATTTACATCGGTTGATTCATTTCTTGCATATTTTTCACGCCCTAAGTGTTCAGCCATTTCGACTTCTAACATATTTTCGATTGAAGTCTTCAGTAAACGTTGTATCAAACCACCTTTTCCCGTTAAATCTTCTATGGTCTTGCATTTGCGTACTTCTTCTTCAAAATTAATTGCTGTTTGGCTCATTTTATTTTCCTCCGTAAGTTAATATTAGTTATTATTTCCAAGATACTTACGGTTTTTTCTTTTTTTACTTGTTTTTTATTCAAAAAACTAAGAAAAAAGACCGTAAGATGTTTTGCAATTTACACAAATCATCTTACAGTCTCCCCGCAATCGGTAAATAGGTTCTTTCTAAACTTTGGGTATTGCATGACTTGAAAATGCGCTAGCAGTATATTAATCTGTCAGCGCATTTTATAATGATAAAATGTAAATATATAGCGTTTTGTATTCTTTGGATGAATATTTGTAATGTGTTAAGTAAATAAGTAAAAAAAGATTTAGAATATCGAAAGATTACATTTATAAATTATAAGTCCTCTAGCATCACAAAAAAACAAGGGTTTCAGTCTCTCTCGACTGGAACCCTTGTTTTTATATAATCACGACTAAACTTTAAATCTTCTAATGCTCTGCTCCATATTTTCGGCAGTTTCATTTAATGTGTGGACTCTATCAAAAATGCTTTCTGTTATTGTATACTGTTCCTGGCTTGTACTGGTTGCTTCCTGTGTTGATGAAACCATACCTTCAGATGAATTTGATACATTTTTTATGAGTCCAACCACATTTTCTTTGCCATTATATACTTCCTTTACAGCAGAGTTCATTTCCTGAATACTACCTGATATACTAGTGATAGAATTTATTATCTTTTCAAGAACACTTCTGGCGTTATCTATTGTTGTTTTCTGGCTTGATGCAGTATCTATAATTTTTTCCATTGAATTAGAGGTTTCATTAGATTGTAGTACAACATCATTGATAAGTGTTGATATTTCAGTAACAGCTACTTTGGTGCTTTCTGATAATTTTCTTATCTCTTCTGCTACAACGCCAAATCCCTTGCCTTGTTCGCCTGCTCTAGCAGCTTCAATAGAAGCATTTAGCGCCAGTAGATTTGTTTGTTCGGATATACCTGATATTACCTCAACAATATTGATTATTTCTCGAGATTTCATTTCTAATTTGCTCACAGTATCTGTTACAACACCTATTATCTCTTCATTTGTTTTAGATTGTTCTCCAAGTTCTTTAAATGCTTTTCCAGCGTCACTAGTGTGTTTGGCAGCATTTTGTGCATCGTTGCTTATCTGGTTTGAATTCATAGATAAAATATTTATATTCTCAGATAGTTTTTCCATTGTCGTTGTACTATCATGTATAACCTCAGCTTGATATTCTACTCCTGTTGATATTTCTTCCATGGACTTCTTCACTATATTTGAAGCATTTTTAGACTCCTCAATAGCTTTGCTGATATCATTTGTTGATTCCTGCAAAACGGTGCTTGATTCATTTATACCAATTATTATTGATCTTATGTTAGATAATAAATCATTTATCTTGTTTCCTAAAGTTTGGATCTCATCATTAGTGTGTATATCAATAATCTGGGTAAGGTTTCCGCTGTTTTTTACTATATCATCCAATTTGTCTGATAGCATTGATATTGGTCTGCTTATCTTTCTAGATAATATTATAGCAAGTAATGTTGATATAAGAATGTTAACTAAAATTCCAATTAAACCGAATTTTAAAATAGTTGCTTCCATTGCTTTAATATCCTTTATGCTTAAATCAGCCCCAACAATTGCCACGATATCGCCTTTTGAGTTGAAAATAGGTGAAAATCCTGTATAGAAAGTACCCCATTCATCCGTCTGAGCCTCATTCGTGCATATAACTTCACCCTGAAAAGCTTTTCTCATATCAAGTGTATTATCATATTCTTTACCTATCTTAGCTTGATCCTCACTCTCATCAGTATCCAATACAAATTGTGACTTTTTATCATCTAGTTTAACAACTGTATATAGATATGTAAGCTCATGAGTATTTTTGATTTTCCTTAGTTTATATAAAAGGTTTTTATACCCATCTTTGTTTTCATCTCCAGGTTTTAGTGTGGAATGGACATCCCCATCAATTACATCTGAAGCAGTTTGGGCAATCATTTTAAGATTTTTTTTCAGTTCTTCATGTTCATAATTTCGCATTGTTATATAAGTCATTGAAACAACCACTATTGATGATATGATACTAAGTATAAGAAAGCTTATGAGCATTTTAGATTGTATACCGATCCTAATTTTAAGCTTTTTCAAATCGACCACCCCTTCGTTAATATAGATAACCAACTCAATAAATGAATTCTAGAAATATGCCCAGCATAATTATTATCGACCAACATTTTAAATACCTTAATACGATACCATAAAGAAGGTGCGATTATCTACTATGATTTTATTATACACATCAGGATTTGCAGGATGGATATGAAGTCATGATTCAAAAGTAGCTAAAAATGACGATTAAAGGGGGCTGTGTCAGCCCCCATTTTTTGTTCTTACTGCATTGTAGTATTTACCCACTTTACAATGTCATCAATTACATAAATAGGAACATTTGCTTTTGTGAAGTATTCCTGAGGAGTACTTTGACCTTCACCCTCGGTATACATATGATTGAGCTTTGGATAAAGGTTGAAGGTTATATTTTCTCTTTCGGAAAGAGCATCCATCCAACCGTTGTAATCTTCTTTGGCTGTTACCTGATAATCCCTTTCACCTTGCAAAATTAACAAAGGTTTCGTGACTTTTTTTGCCGTTTCAATTGGGTTATAGGCTTTAATATCAGCCCACCAATAAGGTGTGCCCATGGCATAGCCTTGTGGGGGATTTTCGGGTGAGAATTCATTTGACTTAATCAAGTCGTTTTGAGTTTTCATGAAATCCAACTGAGCCTTAGTTGCCATATTCAAATTCATAAGGTATTCATATTGCTGTACCATAATATCTCCCAAAAATCTTGTTGGACCGCTCATAATAATAGCGCCTTTAAATACCTTAGAGTTCTTGTCTGTCATAATTCTTGGTATAAGCAGACCGCCTTGGCTGTGTCCTAATACATATATTTTGGATGGATCAATTGTTTTTTGTTTTGCCAAAAAGTTTGCAGCAATAAAAGCATCATCAGTGGTCTCATCTTTTACAGCCACTTTGTTTATTAAACTGAACTTAAGATTGTGTTCAGAGGATCTTTTTTCAAACCTTAAAGTTGCTATGTTTTTTGCTGCAAGACCTACGGCGATATCGCGGAATGGTTTTAATGGACCTAGAGTTTCGTCTCTGTCATTTGGACCTGATCCGTGAACAAGTACGACTACAGGGAACGGGCCTTTTCCTTTTGGAACTGTCAAAGTACCAGGGAGCTTCCAGTCGCCAGAGCCTATAACTACTTGTTTTTCTGTGTAGCTGCTGGATTTATCATATTCAGGAGCTGTATATGGATCGCTTGGTGTTACGGACTTTAGCATTATATCATCAATAAATCCTTTGGAATCAAATCGAATTATATAATCAAACTGTCCAACAGTAGGTGAAGAATATCTTATCGAAACGTTAATATGTACGCCGTTTTTACTTGAAGAAATGCTTTCCTGTTTAATGTTGCCTGCTGTTTTTAGGATCGCAGCCTGTTGTTTAACTACTTCGGGAGTCACTGTACGCTTCAGGGTTTTGTTAAAAAATGCAAGGCATTCTGCTGTGTCCTCCTTTTGCAAACATTCCATATATTTGACTGATAATATCTTGAGACAGTCATCAAAGCTAATTTTTGTACCAAATGTACTATTGAGGACAGACAATGGTACCATCATTCTGCCATTTTCGCATGTTATGGATTTTTTCAAATTTATACTTTTTCCATTAACAATCGCTTTGTTCTTACCATTTGTGACCTTTAAGTTTTTTTTGCCTTTACGTATAGATGCAGTAGAGGTGTTTTTATCCCATTTGACTTCAGCACCTTGTGATATGCCTATAATCTTAAGTGGAACGATTTCTGACTCTTGTGTTGCATTTCCCAAAGCAGAGGGGGTAAGGCTAAGGGTAAAAACTGTTGCAATGATAATAGACGAGATTATTTTTTTCTTGATTTTCATAGTTTTTCACATTCCTTCCTTTTTTGTCATTTTACTAATGTATTACTTAAAACAATAAAGCCTGTAATAAATGCCAGTAAACCGAAAGTTAATATCCAGGATATAGGACGGGACCAGTTATTTGTCCAGCCAATACCAAACCTTTTCTCAATAAAAATAGAAGGGTCGTCAGGGTTGTAATAAAAGAGGCCGAGTTTCCAATATATGTCGTCATCTCTACTTGATATTTTGCTATCGGATGATGGAGCAGCTTTATTTGTGAAAAGTCTGCTTCCGCTCTGGCCAGTAATTATAGATAGAATTAATGCTGCTACAACTATGCAAAAAACAGAAGCCAGCGGAAGGATAGTTATAACCAGCTTATTTTTGATAAAACCAAACATGGATAGCTGAAGAGAACAAATCATTATTGTCAAAACGAATCCAGTAATAATTATATATATAGACCACATATACCTGAAACTCCTGTTTTGATCGGAGGATTTTCTAGGATTGGCTGGGTCAATAATCTGTTTTGATTTCCCAATCATCCAATAACTTAATACCATGACAATCATTAAAAATGTTTGTACCATTGGTGCCCAGAGTAAAGATGCGTATGATTTTTGCATCCAGCCTTTTACTTCACCGTTAAAATTCCAGCCAGAAGGTATCCTATTGGGTATAGTGTCATAGAGTACATAAGCAGAAATTATTGTTATTATTATAACCAAGACATATAGCATAAACCACATAGGGGAAGCAATATGCTTTTTGTTCCTGAAGCTGGTATCTACAATTATTACTTGGGAACTTTCGTTAACCCAATTCATTTTGGATTTTATATATTTGACTTGATTACGGCTTTTAAAATAAAAGATATACATTATTGCAACCATTAATAGGATGCCTGCTGGCAAGAATGAGTAGGCATCTTCACTTCTCATAATAATGGCTGGAAATAATGATGCTATTGATAATAATATGCCACATAAAATCATCTTATTAAGGTATGCTTTTTTAATTCTGATTATATCAGAATTGGAATGTGCCTCTTCAGGAATACATATACCAAAGCATACAGTCTTTCGTGTGATATATGGGATTATAGCAAGTAAAATCAGTGTTGGGATATAGCATGTTAAGTAAATTAGCAGAATAATTAAAGTTTTCATGTTTTGTTACCTCCTGTCTGTTTTAGACGATTTCAATGTAGTAAAAATATCTTTACAAATCATATTAAACTCATCAATGGACATTCCCCTGCAAAAAGCTTCAGTAATGATAGGTTTAATATTGGATTTTAGTTGGCTAAGGTATTCGTATGTAACTTTTATGTCTTCAGACGGGCTGACGACAACACCTTTTTGTCTGTGAATTATTATGAAGCCATCTTGTTTTAACATAGCATAAGCTTTGTTGACAGTGTGAAGATTTATACCTAAATCCGATGCAAGCTGCCTAACAGATGGAAGGGGCTCATTTGGTGCAAGGCTGCCAGTGGCAATGCCCTCGATAATTTGCATTTTAAGCTGGATATAAATTGGGGTTTCTGATTGTAGGTCCAATTTAAGAAACAAAGAATCACCTCCACTGTTATAAATGATCTATCTGTTATATATATACTATAACAGATAGGTGTTAATGTCAATAGAAAGAAATAAAATTAAAACAAAGAAAGCATAGAACCCATAGAACCCATAGAACCCATAGAACCCATAGAACCCATAGAACCCATAGAACCCATAGAGAGCAAAAAGAAAAAAGCCAATGAAACATAGTGTTTACACTGGCTTTTATAATTTGTGTGGCATGGGGTAACGTGTATTCAATATAACAACTTTCCTGTTGCACAATCATTGAATTTGGCATTTTCTTTTCTAAAATCCTCAAAAGAAATAAAATCAATTATTTCTTTGCCTGTTTTTAAATTCAAGCTACTTACCTTTGGTGAACGATCATCTTTGTTTGATCCATTTTCGTAGGTATCAGAATAATAAATAATTCCACCTTGAATATCGAAGATATTGCACTTTTTACTTGTCTTAACCTGTGTTAGATTTGAACCGTCCTTTTTGACTTTATATATATAACCAGGTGTGTAAGAAAAATAATCAGTAATTTTGATAAAGTATATCCATTCATTATATACTGTTGGGAAGTGCGTTCGGATCTCTGGAAATTCCTCACGTTTTGTACCATCAAGCTTGATTTTTCCTAAAATGTCATAGTTAGGGTCGAAGATTCCTTCACCGCTTCCGCCACCTATATAACGTTTGGTATAGTAAAGCCATTTACTATCACAAAGGAATATTTTACAATATCCATAATCATAATAATTCTTAAAGTGGGATTTGGTTCTTTTGTTGAACCACTGAGCGCCTTTTCCATTTGAATTAAGCTTGGTAATCCCAAAGTTTTCATCAGATAGATATCTTTCGTTTTTATATGTGAACAGCATATATCTTCTATCGTTATTGGTGTCGTTTAAATATCCATATTCGTCTTCTTTAAGCTCATCAAATACTAGTTTGTTAGTATCTATTACAGATGCTGTTTCTTTTGGAGTTTCAGTGTTTGTAACAGATTCTGTTTGTATCATTAAAACGTTATTTGTTACGGTTGGTGTTGGCGTGCTAGCAATTGCTTCGACATTTGTGGAATTTGTATTGTGAGATTTATTTGGAAAAAATCTAAAAAGGAAATATAGTGAAAAAGAAATGAAAAAAACGATGATTACTATCAGTGAAGGTTTAAGTAACCGTTTAAAGGAAGAATTGTTTTTTGTCTCAGTATCAGTATTTTCCTGACTTGATTTTTTCATATGAACACCACCTTTTGTTATGAAGTTACAGTTATTATATCAAAAAGATGGAATTAAATAAAGCAATGTTTTAATGCCGAATATTACAAAACACTTTAACGAAATTGAAAAATCCCGCAATATTGCGGGATTTTTACGTCGTTAGAAATTATGGTGCCCATTTTTTTTAACGACGAGTTACAGAGGATATACTAAAACTGATGAGTGAGGGTGCCTACCAATCCATAATTTTCAATTAAATCTCTTGACCATACTTCGATATTAAAGCTACCTGTGGAACTATTGAAAGTCGTTTTATCTAATGTTGCTTTCCAACGAGTAGAGGATACTTTTGTGCCGTATATTTCATAACTTACAGGTTGACCATTTTCTAGAGTTGTAAAAATAAACTTGCAATACATTAGACCGGAAATATCGCTATACGTATCAAAGTAGCAGTCAACAGTGGAAGCTGTTGGAGTGCCTTTTGAAAGGCGTCCTGTTGTATACTTTCTGTCGTAATAGAAGCGTTTTGATACAGTTGTGGTATTGTTTGCATAATCTGTAACAGTTATACGTGCTGTTAATGTTTTTTGTGTGTTTCCAAGATTTAGCAAAGCAATATCTGAACTATAACCACCACAGTTTTTATTAGAGGGGTTATTAGGTGTTATTGTTATTGTTCTAATAGGTTGGGTTTGTGTAGAATCATAAACTTTAACAGATATTCCTTTTATCCAAGATGTATAGTATGGGGTTTTATCCTGAACTGTAAAATTGAGTCGTACATCACTATTTACTATAGGGTTACCATCTGAAGCAATCATGTATCTATCATTTGAAGTGATAGTTGGATATTCAATAGTTGGACGAAGGATGTCTTGTTTTACAGTTTTGGTCCAAGTGTAGTTATTTCCTTGAGTGTCAACTGCATATGCTTTCACAGTGTACCCATCATGTTCTGGGATGTCTGACCAACTTAATTGCCCCCAGCAGCTGCCTTGTGAAATACTTCCGCCTTGAATTGTTACTTGTGAACCTGGATTAAAAGGATAGCCTGGATAAGAATAGCCAGTAACTACGAAATAAACATTTTGAATACCATAAGAAGCTGAAATGTTATTAATTTGTAGTGTAAGAGTGGTATCTCTAGTGCAATATTCACCAGCAGGATTGATATTTAGTGTATAAGGGGCATAGGAACCACCACCACCTAATACATCAAAACTCATTGTTGTAGTTGTTCCGTTGATCTCACCCGCATAAGCAGAAATTCCAAGAACAATTTGTGCTGATAAGATTACTGCAAAAGTAAATAATAGTGATACAATCTTGCTTTTTTTCATAAAAAAACCTCCGATTAAGAATTTTTTGTGCATGTCTAGGAAATTATGATGCCCATAATTTCTAACGACAGGTTACAGATGAAACAAAAAGCGCTTACGCATTTTTGTTCTGTGTTCCGAAATTTAAGGAGGGTATTACCATGGAGAAAAATTATAACTTTAAACAAACAGAAAAAGAGATGCAAGATTTTTGGAAAGAAAATGATATCTATAGTTTTGACATCAATAGCCCAAACGAAATCTTTTCTATTGATACACCGCCACCAACTGTTAGCGGTAGTTTGCACATAGGGCACATTTTTTCCTACACTCAAGCAGAAATGATTGCACGATTTAAACGCATGCAAGGATATAATGTCTTTTATCCGTTTGGCTTTGATGATAATGGGCTTCCAACTGAAAGACTTGTAGAAAAGACTGAAGGTATTATTGCAAAGAATTTGCCTAGAAGTGAGTTTATTAAAAAGTGCATTAATACTACTGAAAAATATGAAAAGGAATTCAAAGACCTGTGGCAGAGTCTTGGATTTTCAGTTGACTGGTCACTACAGTATGAAACGATAAATCCCATGGTTCAACGGATATCCCAGAAATCTTTTATTAAGTTATTTGAAGACGGAAAGGCATATATGAAGGAATCACCAGTTTTGTGGTGTACGGAATGCCAGACATCTATTGCACAGGCTGAATTAGATACAATTGAAAAGGATACTTCGTTTAACTACATTCAGTTTATGGTAGATGGATCAGCGCTAACGATTGCAACAACAAGACCTGAGCTGCTTTATGGATGTGTTTGTATATTTGTAAATCCAAGCGACGAAAGATATAAAGCGTATATTGGGAAAAATGCAAGTGTTCCTTTGTATGATTATTTAATTCCAATATTGGCAGATGAGAAGGTTAGTCTTGAAAAAGGATCAGGTGTTGTAATGTGTGCCACTTTCGGCGACAGCACAGATGTTGAGTGGTATGAAACGTATGATTTGCATTATAGGAGAGTTATTCTGCCTGATGGAACAATTGATGAGGCTGTACCATATATCGGAGGGCTAAAGGTTTTAGCTGCACGAAAGCAGATTATTAAACTTTTAATAGAAAATGGTTTGCTCGTTGAGTCAAAAAATATAACTCATGCTGTTGCAGTTCATGAACGTTGTGGAAGAGAAATTGAGATTATACCATCAAAACAATGGTACATTGATATTCTAACCAACAAAGGAATGTTTTTAAAAGCTGCAGACGAAATCAACTGGTATCCTGCTCAAATGAAAAACAGATACACGCTATGGGTTGAAAACCTTAAATGGGACTGGTGTATATCCCGCCAACGATACTTTGGAGTACCTATTCCGATATGGTATTGCAAACAGTGCGGAAAAGCAATGCATGCGAGTGCGGAAATGTTGCCAGTAAATCCAATTGAGACAATACCTAATAATCCATGCTCTTGTGGATGTAATGAGTTTATACCAGAAAGTTCAGTATTTGATACATGGGCTACTTCATCAGTTACACCTCAAATAAATACAAAATGGGGCGAGAATAATGATATATCTGATAGGATTTTGCCAATGAGCATGAGAACACAGGCGCATGAGATTATACGTACTTGGGCGTTTTATACGATTGTTAAAAGCCTTTACCACACTGGAAAAATTCCTTGGAAAGATCTTATGATTTGTGGGTTTGTTCTTGCAAAAGACGGAGGTAAAATAAGTAAGTCTAAGAGTAATTCTGAGTTTTCACCAGTTGCTATCATTGAAAATCACTCCGCAGATGTAATAAGGTATTGGGCTGCTAATTCAAAGCTTGGTACAGATACATTTTTCTCGGTAGATGAGTTGGGTATAGCCAAAAGGTTTGTTACCAAACTATGGAATGCTTCAAAGTTTGCATTATCTCATTTACAGGATATTGATATTGATGTAGATATAGATTTAATGCCTGTTGACAAATGGATAATTGAGCGCTGTAAACAGACTATATTTGATGCTAAAAGACTTTTAAATCAATATGAAGTTGGTTCTGCAAGGCATGAAATTGATGAATTTTTCTGGAAAGACCTATGTGACTATTATCTTGAAATTGTTAAAGAGCGTTTGTATCAGCCTGAAGTACATGGATATAAGGAACGTCAGTCTGCGCAACATGCGTTATATTATTGTATTCTCAATACTCTAAAGTTATATGCCATTTATGTTCCGCATATAACAGAATTCATATATCAGGAATTTTTCAGGCGGAATGAGGGAAGCATTTCTTTACACAAGCTGTGCTGGGAAAATGAAATGACTATTAACGAAGAAATTATCGAGTTTGGGGAAAAGTTAAAGAGTATTGTTGCGGATACGAGAAAGTACAAATCCGAGAATTCTCTATCGATGAAAGCTGATATAGATGAGGTTACAGTAGTGACGGATGAAAAATTTTCTGAGATGTTTATGCGAACTATTAAAGATATAAAGGCATGTTGTAGGGCTAAGGAGGTAAGAATTAACATTGGTTGAAGGAATTTGTGAACCAAATACTAGGATCTAAGGGGCTGATCCAGCAGGAACAATCAAGAAGACCTATGACACTTTGGCATACGCCTTCTTCTTGATCAATTTTCCGTAATGAGTTGAAATAGAATTAATAATTATAGTATAATAATAGCAGAATAATTAATTCTGGAGGTAATAATTTATGATAATTAAGTCATCAACAACATTAAGAAATGAATATGGTAAAATTTCTGCCTTAGCTCATGAGGTAGAGGAACCTATATACATTACAAAGAATGGTGAGGGAGACATTGTTGTAATGAGCATTGAAGCTTTTGAAAAGAGAGAGCAACTTTTAAAGCTCAAATCCAAGCTTGCGATAGCTGAACAATCAAGACTTTCTGGAGAACCCACAGTTTCAATCGAAGATGCAAGAAAAAGGTTAGAGGAGAAATATAAGAATGCAGGAATTTAAGTTAGAGATTTTAGCACCTGCATGGGTAGAACTTGAAGATATTGCAGAGTATCACTTAAGGATGGTTGGTCCAGTTTCTGCAAAAAGTATAACAGATCAAATTCTTTTATCGCTTGAGAGACTAAAAATGTATCCGTTATTAGGTGTTGCTGCTTTAGATGATGAATTAAATGCTTTGGGATATACATTCATATCTAGCGGTAAATATATTTGTATATACAAAGTTATTGGGGAAACTGTTATTGTTTATCACATAGTACATGGCTCTAGAGATTATCCTGGTTTGTTTAAAATATAAGGCAATAATGTGGACATTCGATAAAATCAAACACTTTTTCATCAGTATACATTACGGATTTTTTTTGAGAAAAATTACAGAGTATACTAAAAGGTTTTTCTTGACAATGGATAAGATGTTAAAATGTATTTATAGTAGATATATGACAGGAGTAGGAAAATGGACTATGATAAAATTAAACTTATGTGCCAAGAAGATAGAGATGAAATCTTAAAGTCAGAGTTGAGTCAAGACAAATTAATGTTTATTGATAAATATGGATTAAAATGCAACAAGGACCTAATGTGGGAAGTGCCAAAAGGAAATTATCCTCAGAGACCTATATGTAAACATTTCTTATTGAAGAAATGGAATTTGATCCAGACGATATTTTACATGAATAGATTATGCTATGCAAAGATCAAATATTTTTCAGACAATTGGAGTGAGTTTTTGTCATATAAACATGATGGAAAGCTAGGTTTTATAGAATGTCCATTATGGGACATGGAATTCATTAAGCATGATAAGACTGGTAATATGGTTGATTTGAGATGGCTTAAGGGAATAACAGATATAAATGTGTTTAGACAGTGGTGTAAGGAGTTTACTGAGGCTGAATAAAAGAAAATTATTTTGAATTAGGAGATAACATGTTTGGTGCAATTGTTGGTGATATTATTGGTTCAACATTTGAATGGCATAATGTAAAAAGCGAAGATTTTGATTTGTTTTGCAGGAATTCAAAATTTACTGACGATACAGTGATGACTGTAGCAATAGCTGATGCCATTTTAAATAAAGAACATCATAAAAACTTTATAACTGATTCAATTCAGTCAAAGAAAGCATATGCAATAAAGCTCAGAGAATAAGGTAAGAATGATTCTTGATTCAGGACTCAAGAGGGTAATTGACAATTTTAATGAGAGATATATAAAATTCCTCTAAAAAAGTAATAGCAAAGGATAGGAGAATTCTATAGTTTTGAATTCTTGCGGCTTTGCCGCGTCGTTATAAAAGTGGTATAATACTTAAATTAACAAAAATCGTGAGGAGCTTTAATTATGAGAATATTCAATGCATATAGTAGACAAAAGGAAGAATTTAACCCAATAGAAAATAATAAGGTTAGAATGTATGCTTGTGGAATAACTGTATATGATGACTGCCATATTGGGCATGCTAGACAAGCAATCATATTTGATATAATCAGTCAGTACCTTAGGTATAAAGGGTATGAAGTAACCTATGTAAGGAATTATACAGATGTTGATGATAAGATAATTGCCAGGGCAAATTCAATAGGGGTCAACGCATTAAACTATTCCCAAAAAAAGATAGAAGAGGCGGAAGAAGACTTGGCAAGGCTTAAAGTTGTTGATGCGGACATCAAACCTAAGGCATCCGAGTATATTAATAAAATTATAGACTTTGTGGAAGGCTTAATTAGTAAAGGTCATGCATATGCCACTGATTCAGGAGATGTGTATTTTGCAGTAAACAGTTTTAAAGGGTATGGCAAGCTTTCTAATAGAAATACAGATGAATTATTAAATGGTGTTAGAAAGGATGTTCAGGAAGGAAAAGAAAATCCTTTAGATTTCGCTCTTTGGAAATCCGCAAAAGAAGGTGAAATATATTGGGAAAGTCCATGGGGAAAGGGCAGACCAGGTTGGCATATAGAATGCTCAACGATGGCACTTGATACATTAGGAGAAAGTATAGATATACATGGCGGTGGTAAAGATTTGATTTTTCCGCATCATGAAAATGAAATAGCTCAGAGTGAAGCTTGTACAGGAAAACCCTTTGCAAAATACTGGATTCATAATGGATTGATTACAATCAATGGTCAGAAAATGGCTAAATCACTTGGAAATTCGATGACTATTAAGCAAGCATTAGAAAAATATAATCCTGAAGTAATCAGATATGCTATGCTTGAGAAGCATTATTCTACTGATATAGATTTAAGCGATAAAGTATTTGCTTTATCGGAAAAACAATTATACTATTTCTATAATACATTTGAAAAGATTCAATCGTTTGTTGATACATATGGAAGTGATGGCAGTGGCAAGGTTATTGATGTTTCTACTATAGAAGATATTGAAAAGAATTTCATTGCTTCAATGGATGATGATTTTAATACTTCAGCAGCTATATCTTATATGTTTGGTTTTTGTAAATATTTAAACACTCTAATGACGGGTAAAGGCAACTCAAGAGAAGATGTTGCAATGACAATATCTAAATTAAAAGAAAAAATAATAAAACAATTCTCCATAATGGGATTGTTTCAGGAGACACCAAAAGTTTTTATAAATGAACTTAAAAATAAGCATTTGAGTATTTTGGGAATAACATCAAGTTATATTGAGGATTTAATAGCTCAGAGGAACAGCGCTAAAGCTGATAAGAATTATGAACTAGCAGACAGTCTAAGGAGTACAGCTTTAGAGCAGGGAATAATTTTGAATGATGGAAAACATAGCACTAGCTGGGATATTAAAGAGTTGTACGATATTGAGAAATGAAAGTTGGTTTCTTGGAAGTGCTTTAGGAATCAGCAGATCAGGGTGTGGTTTGCTAAAAATCAGAATTTACTGTATAATTAATAAAGAACCGTTGAGGGATAACCATCAGAAAAATGATAATGAGGTGTGTGGTTTTGGCATTAAATAGAAAAACTAAATTATTAGCTTTTTTGATGGTAATTATAATATTTATTGTTCAATCCGTATCATTAGTGACATTTGATTTTGATGGTACGACTCTTCATTCACAAAAATCAAATGTTAAAATATTCTGTCATACCCAAAACGGCACCTCTGCAATTCATAATATTGTTAGTAAGAAAACAAATTTTAAGGTCCCTTTTTCAAGGCTCCAATTCTTATCAGATGTTTGTTTTTTTACGTTAGTTTCTATTATTCTATTTTCTAACTATAATGAGTATTTTATCAATTATCGTGACAAAATAAAAAGATACATGACAAATCATTTTCATGGGACTAAGTACAAGGGCAGCACTTTCGTTATCTAAAAAAAGATAATGGAGGTGAGTTTATTGGATATTACTGTGATCATTGTCATTGTGTTAGGAGGGGCTTTTATCATCGGTGGTGTTTTTGCTGGTCACTTAGCATCAAAAGCATGTGAAAAAGCTGATGAAATGAATAAATCTCAAAAATAATAATTACCTTTCTAGCTATGGAATATACAGGGGGCATTTTGTCACAGGTGCAATTTGCCTTCTGTGCTATGATTGTATATCAGCACAGCGATTAATAAAATTTTATAATGAATATTGGAGGGCTAATGTGAAAAAGAAAAATCACATTGTTTTAAAAACAATCAACAAGTATATTTTTCTGTTTTTAGGTTCGGTCCTGGCTGCATGTGGCTTGGAGTTCTTTTTAATACCAAACAATATTATTGATGGTGGAATTGTAGGCATTTCAATAATATCAAGTCATTTATCGAAAATACCACTCGGAGTTTTTACATTTTTATTAAATGTCCCTTTTCTTATCTTTGGTTATAAGCAAATAGGAAAATCGTTTGTAATATCATCATTATTTTCAATTACATCATTCTCGTTTTGGGTATCTGTGTTTCGTCCAATACCTGGGCTTACTGATGATATGTTATTAGCTACTGCTTTTGGTGGGGTTATTCTTGGAATAGGTGTTGGAATAATCATACGCTATGGTGGATCTTTAGATGGAACTGAAATGGTTGCGATTATCTTAAGCAAACAAACAATATTTTCAGTTGGTCAAATTGTTATGTTCTTTAATGTCTTCATTTTAAGTAGTGCAGGATTTGTTTTTGGCTGGGATAGGGCAATGTATTCACTTATTGCCTATTTCGTTGCTTTTAAAGTTATAGACATAACAATTGAAGGTTTAGATGAAACGAAAGCAGCAATTATAATATCAGAAAAAGGCAATGAAATTGCTCAAGCTATAGATGCACGATTAGGTAGGGGAGTCACATTTTTAGAAGGTAAAGGGGGATTTACTAAAACTCAAAAGCCTATTCTTTACTCTGTTATTACACGTTTGGAAGTGTCAAAACTAAAGGGAATAATCAACGATTTTGATGAAAACGCCTTTGTTACCATAACAGATGTTTCGGATATTATGGGTGGAAAACATAAAAAGAAAGCAATTCATTAGTATCGTTTAGGAATGAAGAATGTCAAGAAAACCTTTTGCAAAATACTGGATTCATAATGGTTTGATTACTATCAATGGTGAGAAAATGGCCGCTGCACTTAGTGCAACAGCCTCTTCTTTGTCCTTTGCTTTTATTCCCTTGACCATTGGATGTAAGTATACCTTAATCCAATGTAGAATATTTTAATTCAAAGAGCTCTGGAGATACATTTTTTATTGCATCTATCTGTCTCTGTCCACCCCACTCTTCAAAATACATTTTACCTAAGATTTTGATTTCTTTAAGGTTCCAAGGGTGACATGGACCTTTCCCTGTTTTTCTAAAGACAATATACATTACCCCCTCAGGTACCCCACCACTTTTCGGATCAGAGTCTATTCCTAATTCTTGGGCGAGCTTGATAGAGCCCATTCCAAGCTCATCGTCAGGTCCTTCATCAGCAACTTCTGCAAAAGCTAATTTTTTATTTTTTATGTTGTATACTGCTGCTAAATCCCCCATCTCAATACCCCATTGAGACCTCTTTCTCATTGGTATCAAAATATACGGAATTTCTTCAGAGTTAACATACCTATGGGGGTCAGTTTCATCTAAATTACAATCGGAAAGATAAGTTTGAGAAATATAATACCCTGGTGCAGGATCATCAGGTCCTTGCTTAATTGGTTCTCCAGTATTAGGATCAGTAACAAGGCTCCACCAATTGCCTGGGTATCCTGCTACTGCTAAAAAATTAAGGCCTAATTCATTATCCTCGTTATAAGCCTTGAAGGCTCCGTCAGCACTTACATTCATCTTGCTTTGATAAAAAATAACGTTTCTTTTACTCGGAACATCCCATACATTTATGTTCTTTCTAAGACCTACATCGTAAACAAAATCAAGTTTTTCTACTGCATACTTTATATCTTCTGACGTATACCTATTTGGAGCAACTCCTGCATTTGGCTTCAAAAGTAATTTTTGCCCTACAAATATTATCTTTCCTTGCAGTTTATTAAACAATATAATATTTTCGGATGTTGTATTGAATCTAGCTGCAATCAAATTTAAGTTATCACCCTGCTTTACTGTATAAGCAACAAGACCATCTCTATTTTGAGGGATAAAAAGAATATCTCCTATAAATATATTACCATTTATCATACAATTAGCCTGCATCAATTCTCTGATGCCGATACCAAATCTTGAGCATATCGAATAAAGAGTATCGCTGTGCTTTACCACATACCACATTTTTTATCACCTCTCATATTTGAATATTAGTCTTATAATACTTGTTTACTAAATACTGCAGTCTTAATACCGCCCAACCTTTTTAAAAGCTTCTCACCCTTCCTATCAATTTCCTCATTGGAAGGTATAGTTCCCATACCTTCTCCGCTGTTCGGTATAACCAAATAAAAGATACCTGAAGGTTGAAATGCCTTTCCTCCATCACCAATGTTTATATCTTTTATTTGAAGCCGTCTTCCTAATTCGTATGAACCTTCGCCAAGCCTTCCTCTTAAATTATATGGGGATATATAGATGGTCTCATCCGATGGTACTTTTTGAGGTCCCCAATCGCCAACTATTGCATAAGATATTTTGTTATTATTGGTGTTAATAACAATGGCATAATCCCCAATTAAAGCCCAGTTTGTATACTGCGGCATAACTACGCATGGTGTTTCTCTGGTTTGCACATGTTTTGTAACTTTACCATTCTGATCAAAAGCACATAGGGCCATATTTTCCCCTGGTTCTGGAATATCCATTGCCATTTTGCTCATGAAAAAATAAGCTGCTGAAAATTGATAAATCATTATTTTTAGTTCTTTTTCTGGCAAGTCTTTTCTTTCTTCTGTTAAAGTAGCAAAATACTGCGCTTTACCTTGTGGCATTATATCTGGTGTAAAACCTGGCGTTGAAGGTGGACTTTGGCTTGTTGTTGGCTGGCTTCCAGCTTCAGGCCTAATCAAAAGCTTTTGACCGACACTAAGATTATTACTGATTAAATTGTTCAACTTTTTTATTTCGTCTACTGTTGTATTAAATTTTCTTGCAATCATGAATAAAGAGTCGTCCTCCTGTACGGTATACCACATTTTAAGAATTCTCCCTCACTATCATACTAATACCAATATCATTATATTTTAAAGAGAAATAAAGTGTTAACATTAGTTGGTTTATTTAAAAAAGTGTTGCGTATTAGGTGGTTGAGAGATAATATGTAATGAATTTGCTGCTCAAAATTGCATTTGTATTTTTGAGGTTTTTCTATCTCAAAATCGGAAAAAATTACACTAAACACCCGAAAAAAAACCATTTTAAATAAGTTGGTAAAATTATAGACTTGTATTATCAATCAATATGAAGAAATAGATAAGATTGTCGGTGTATATGAAATTATGCCAGGAGTTTATATAAATGTAGCAAGGGATGCCAATCATATATATGCGGAACTCACAGGTGACGAAAAGAGGGAAATATTTGCAAGCAGTGAAAACGAATTTTTTAATAGAATAGATGATTCAACAATAACTTTTAAACCCCCTTTATAATAAGTAAGTAGCCTTGCGATTAACTTCCAGGGCTACTTTTTTGTTTAGGAATCTTCCACTGTTTAAATTTTAAAAAATACATATTTTATTAAGTTAAGTTTAATTCAAAAAATGTCGAAAATGTGTTATATTAAATTGGACGAAAAATTATTGTGAAGAAGGGTATGTTTTACGAATGAGGAAAAGTTCAAAGGTAAAAAAGAATAACATTAAGATCAATAGTAATTTCTTTATTTTTCAAGGTGTTATTATATCAATTTTGTTGTATCTTACATGGGGATCGTGGGTAAAATTTATAATTTTATTTGCTTTAGAGATTACATTATATTTTGTGTTTGTATATTATTTGATGTCGAATTTGGCGGAACACAGAACTAATACAAAGGATGTATATAAAAAGAAAGCATATAGATCGATGACAAGCAATACTCGTGAGTTAGATGGATTTAGTGAAAATGATGGATTGAGAAGAGTTGGAAAGAAAAATTTCAATTGGGAAGTTTCGGATTGTAGTCCTGAAAATCAATCTTCGTCCTTTGTTGAGGAAATACCAAACGAAATCAATGAAAATATTTCGGGAGAGGTTAAAAAATTTGTGCCCTATCGTTCACCTTTTGACCCTATTCACCCAAAGGTAGAAGAGAAAGAAGCAGAAGATAAAAAAAATGAAGACCAAGATGTAGAAAATAAGAATACTAAAGAGCAAAGGATAGTGTATCATTTAGAGGATCAGAAGGTTGAATTTCAAGAGATAGAGGTTGTTGATGTGTTTGAAACAGGATCTGCTAAGGAGCCAGACCCTGAAGAAACTATGTTTGAAATGCAAGATGAGAGTTTTGAAGAAATTATACCTGATTCTCAAATAGACTTAATTGACGAGGCATTTTTATCGAATTTGGAGGATGAAAACGAAGATAGCCAGTTTGAAATAGACACTTCACAATCAAGAAATATGTCGATTGGTGTTGTGGAAAGAATGTACGAAGCAAGTATCCAAAAGTTGAGTGGGACAAAAAGTTCCAAAGAATTTACTGGAGGAATTTCTGAAGTGAATCCTAAAATCGAAAGGGCTCGATGCTCTTGCGATTTTGTTGAATATGATACGCCAGTAGAACTGCTTGTGAAGAATGAAGTATTGGATTACGACGAAGAAGCAGAGGCTTTTATCGAATACAATGCACATAAACTCATTGATACATTAGCGAGCTTTGGGGTTGGCGCAAAAGTTTTAAATGTGAGCAAAGGTCCTACCGTTACTCGTTATGAGTTGCAGCCAAATGCAGGAGTTAAGGTTAGTAAGATAATAAATCTAGCTGATGACATTGCGCTGAATCTTGCTGCGACAGGAGTTAGAATAGAGGCTCCTATTCCAGGTAAGGCGGCTGTTGGGATTGAAATTCCCAACAAGAATAATGTTCCTGTCTACCTTAGAGACGTTATTGAGTCGGAGGCGTTTCAAGAGTATCCTTCGAAGTTGGCATTTGCTGTGGGAAAGGATATTGCTGGAAATGTAGTGGTTGGGGATATAGCAAAAATGCCGCACCTTTTAATTGCTGGTGCTACTGGGTCTGGTAAAAGCGTTTGTATCAATACACTGATTATCAGTATTTTATATAAGGCTTCTCCTGCGGAAGTGCGTCTTCTCATGGTAGATCCAAAAGTGGTTGAACTTAGTATTTATAATGGTATTCCGCATCTTTTGATTCCTGTGGTTACCGATCCTAAAAAAGCATCGGGAGCACTTACTTGGGCAGTGCTTGAAATGACAAATCGTTACAGGCTTTTTGCTGAAAACAATGTCAGGGATTTGAGCGGTTATAATAAGCTGATAAGGGAAAGAGGAGAAGGGGAAACCTTGCCTCAAATCGTTATAATTATAGATGAGCTTGCAGACTTGATGATGGTAGCGCCTAACGAGGTTGAGGACTCTATTTGTCGATTGGCACAAATGGCTAGAGCAGCTGGAATGCATTTGGTTATTGCAACACAGAGGCCTTCTGTAAACGTAATTACAGGTGTGATAAAAGCCAATGTTCCTTCTAGAATATCATTTGCTGTTTCCTCGCAGATTGATTCTAGAACAATATTGGATATGTCTGGAGCAGAAAAGCTCTTAGGAAGAGGAGATATGCTTTTCTATCCACTAGGTCAGCAAAAGCCTTTGCGAGTTCAAGGAAGCTTTGTTTCAGATAAGGAAGTCGAGAATATTGTTGCACATATCAAGTCATTGCAAAGTGCAGAGTATGATGAGGAAATAATACAAAAAATTGATAATCAGAATGAACCAGCGAAACCTGATGGAAGTGGAGATGATGAGTTGCTCTCGCAAGCTATCATGACGATTTTGGAATTGGGTCAAGCTTCAGCTTCATTGATACAAAGGAAATTTAAAGTTGGATATTCAAGAGCTGCAAGAATTTTGGACCAAATGGAAGCTTGGGGAGTGGTTAGTGCGTCAGATGGTAGTGGTAAACCAAGGCAGATATTGATAACCAAGCAGGAGTGGCTCGAGTTGAACGAGTAAAACAACATAGGATTTGCATAGGGGGCTATATGCCCCTTATTATTTGCTGTCTGGGAAATTATGGTGCCCATAATTTCTAACGACGAGTTACAGAGGAAACAAAAAGCGCTTACGCGTTTTTGTTCTTGTTAAGATAGCAATCAAAGCAGTAAATTTCGCCTTCTTCACTATCACTTGAATGCTGTGTTAATTCTTTATTGCATTTACTGCAAAATGTTTTATTTGACACAACAGTCTCTTCATCTGATATATAATTTGAGCATGTTAAATCACATCCATCAACCTCACAGTTTACACAAGAATCATCTGGATAGCCAAACTCGCATTCATATTCCAAAATAGCGCCATCTTCATCTATTATACCTTTTAAGTTTGCACAACTACTGCAAATACACTCTTTCATGTATATCCCCCTTTAGTAATGTTGACTAAATTATACCACTACTATTCTAAGAATGATAGTTTTCAAAAAATATATACCTATTCATAATTTTAGTACAGCTTTACGAAAAATTATATTATATTTTATAAAGCGATATAGAAAGTATTATATTTTTCCGATATATATTATATTAAATACATTATTAATATTAAATTTAGCAGAGCAAAATACCCTTTTCAATTTTGTTAGAATTTTGAGGTGAGTTTATGGATTGGTTGGGTTTAACAAGAATTGCAAAAAATAATTCCTACGATATAGCTGTAAATACTTCAGAGAATATTCTGATAATTACTTATATTGGTTTGTGGGAAAAAACATCCCAGCTAGAGTATTACATAAGTGATGTAGAGAGTGCATTAAGGAAGGTTTCTCCTGGATATAATCTTATAATTGACTTAAGTATTTACAAAGGAGTTGTTTCAGAGTACATACATTTGCATGTAGATGCTCAAAATAAGGCTGTTGAAGCTGGATTATGTAAAACGGCAGTTGTTTTACACGATAACCCTCTTTTAAAAGTAACAACTGAATACATTTTACAGAAATCGGCTATAGAGGCGACATTCTTCAATAACGTTTCGTCAGCATATCAATGGCTATCATTATTAGTAAGCAATAAACTTGAATAAAAAATCGAGGGGGCATCTAGCCCTCTCGATTTTTTATGGAGTAATTCTGTATTTTTACCATCCTAGTGTTGTTTTTATTTCTTTTGTGAGCTTATCAGCCATTAATTTATGAGTCGCCAAGCTTGGATGCCAGTCTTCTCCGTATCCATTGCTTCCATCTTGCGTTGGAAACTCAACAAATGATACTTTTGAATCTCCAGTTAGGCTTATCGCTTCTTTAATATTGCTGCGGCATGTGTCAAGTCCATTTCCCCAAAGCATTGGTCCAATAGTGCAGAATATATGTGCATCAGGATAGTTGCTACGTACTTTGCTTATCAAACCCTTATATGCTGTAACAAACTTAGTTTTATCAGGCGTTTGAGTTGAAAAATCGTTTGTTCCAAGATTAATCACAACTGCTTGAGGTGTAAATTTGCTGAAATCCCATTTGACAGCTGAAAGTGGCAATGTATAATCGTAACGCTCAGGCATAAGAGTACCACTTGCACCACCATAGTTCATGCAGACTCCGATTCCTGACCACGCTATAAAGTTGGCTCTTGCATTGAGTTCACGCGCAGTAATTGCAGCATAGGTTAGGTAACTGTTTTCGTTTTTAGGTGTAAAGGTATCTTCCTTACGTGCTCCTTCGTTTCCATATCCGCATGTTATAGAGTCACCAATAAACTCGATTTTTCTTTGGAGTGGAGTTGGTGCATCAAGAAGTTTGCCGCTTCCAAAATTGAAGCCTTTAAACTGAGCTTCGCCCTGGGAAGCTTCTGTACGTTTCCATAAAACCAGATGATGGTTTCCAGCTGAAAGACCTGTTGCAAGCTTGACGGTTGTTGTAGTGGTTAGAACGCTGAAAGGAGTCTGAGGAACTCCGTCAATAATAGCCTGGAACCAGTTTGCGCCTGAACTATTTATTGTAGCACTTACTTCTGTTCCAGAGAAATTTAATTCGACATTTGAGCCTGACCATGCACTTTTTGGACCAGCAGGATCAGAAAAATCGAATCTTCCGTTGTATAGAATTCCATCACGAACAGAATCATCGTTTTCGGATGGTTTTGTAGATGGAGTTGCTGATATTACAGTATTAAACTTTAAAGCAAGCATAATGACATCCTGCATGTTTATCGAACCATCCTTATTAATATCACATTTATTGTTAAAATTACTATCTGAGGATGAAGTGTTGAAATGTTTTGCTATCAACATAACATCAATCATGTTTATTGAATTATCTCCATTAATATCCTCAGGATTATTATTAGTAGGTGTGTTTGAAGGTATATACTTTGTTGGTGTATTTGTTGGTCTGTTCGTAGGTGTTGAACTTGGAATTTGAGTATTTCCAGGTGTAACGCCTGCACCCCTTACGAGTGCTTGAGCAATTGTAGGATAATACCATGTGAGGGCACTTCTATTAAGTAATGCATATGAATTATCTTTTCCAGCACCATAATATCCATTATCCCAGAAGCAGCAAGTGATTCCTCTTTTTTTGGCTTCTTTTACATAATACTCAGCATGTATTTCCCTTGAAGAGAGATTGTTCTTATCAATTGTGCCAAATTCACCAATGACTACTGCTATTCCGTTTTTTACAAATTTATTGTAGAGCGAATCAAACTCAGAAGAAAGTTGGGATTTTTCGTAATCGCTTCCCCAAGTTGGTGTCTGGTTAGAAACCATGCAGAAGTAATATGGTGAGTATGAATGAACTGATACAATAACTCTGTTGTCATTATTTGGAATGACGTATTCGTTTATTGGATCAGCAGAACCATTTGCGCCATGTGTTGGGCACATAATGAATCTTTTTAGATTGTTTCCGCCAGTAGCTCTTATGGTATTAACAGCTGCAAGATTCAAGTTGTTTATTACCTTGCGGTATTCACTTGTTCCACCTGACCACTCTGTTGATGAGCCGACCACTCTTGGTTCGTTCATTGTTTCAAATATAAGATAGTCACCGTAGTTTTTGAAACGGTTTGCAACTTGTTCCCACATTTTAACGAGTTGAGCTTTTACAGCGGATTCTTTAGCAGAGGTTGGTATCAACCATTCATCTTCATGATGGAAATTTAAAATTGCATACATGTCATTATCTAGGACATAATTTACTACTTCTTCAGCTCTTTTTAACCATGCTTCTTCGATAGCATAGTCTGGAGCTGATCCAGTGTGCTCATACCAGGTTACAGGTATTCTTATAGTGTTAAAGCCCATTTCTTTTACTTTGATAATCATATCTTTTGTTGTTTTAGGATTGCCCCAGCCAGTTTCTTCTACGCAATTGTGAGAATCTAATGTGTTGCCAAGATTCCATCCGACTGTCATTTCTTTTACAATATCCAGAGCAGAAATATCACGCATTGCTGTAGAAGCAGAAACTCCAGCATTTCCAAATAATACTGATGTGAAAATTACAAATGCTAATGCAAGTGCTCGGCCTCTAACAAAAAACTTTTTCCTCATTTTAAACCCTCCATAAAATTAGATAATTTAGGTGATTCCAAAAATGTAATACAATCTCTCCTTTCTAAAAATTAATCATTTTAATCATTAAGGTAATGGTATAAGTAAAATTAGTTATAATATATATTACGTAATATAATGATTTTTTTATGTGGGTTTAGTATATGTTTTTTAATATACTACGAATGATAAAAATATAAAACCATTCATATTCCTAAAACAACAATTCAAGCTATAAAAGCTACAATTCATGCTGGATTCATCTATTATATTGAAATTTCGTTTATCATAGTTATAGAGATAATTTGAGCTACTTCTGATGATCGAACGATACATCAGAAGAAAAAGGGAGGTAAGGATTATGATAAATGAAAAGCAAAAGGCAATAATGAGTAATTTGACTAAAAGAGATCCAAGGATAAAAATCAGGTGGGATAACAAACTTAATTCTCCAGCGACAATTAAGGGAAAGCTTTCAGATGCCTATGAAATCAAGACGCAAAAGAAACTGATTGATTCGACAAAAGAATTTCTTGCTGAAAACAAAAATATTTTCAGAATGAAAAATCCTATGAAGGAGCTCAAGTTTTTAAAGTCAAACACTGATGTGAATGGAAACACTGTCGTTGCAATGCAGCAAGCCATTAACGATGTGCCTATTCATGGCGGAACGATAAGGGTACAGTATGATAACGAAAGAACAGTAACTCAAATTACAAACAAATATCAGCCTGATATTAAGATTGATACAACTCCAAAAATTTCTTTGGATAATGCTGTTAAAGCAGCTCAGAAGGATATGGCAGCAGGAATGCTTGATGAAACTTATCCTTCACAATTAAAGATATTTGAGTATGAGGATAAATGGAATCTTACATGGATATTCAGACTAATAAACTATGAAAACAAAGAATTGACATTGAATAAGTATTTTGTAAGTGCTGAGGATGGGAATATCATATTAAAACATAATGATCTTAAAGGCGGTCCAGATACTACTGGAGATGGAACTGGTTACTATACAGATTCGGGTGATATAAATACTTTTAGTGACGGTGCGAATTTTAAGCTTATTGATAATACAAGAACGTCAGCAGGAGGTCCATCAATAAGGATTTGCGATTGTGATGGAATGCTTGTAAATCCAACCGATTCAAATATAAGCCTTGATGCTGATAATAATTGGAATAACTCAAATTCCTCACCCAGAAAATTACATCAGGGACCAGAGGTTGATGCTTTGCGGGACTTAGGGGAAGTAGTTGATTACTTTAAGAATGTACATAACTGGAACAGTTACGACAATAATGGTGCAACAGTTTATGCTGCTGTACATTATGGAAATAATGTTAATAATGGATATTGGAACGGAACTGGGATATTGTTTGGAGATGGGAATGGAAACTTGCTTGATTATACAACGACATTAGATTTTGCAGCACATGAATTTACTCATGCGGTTACTGAAAATACTGCTGAGTTGGATTATTTCAATCAGGCAGGAGGACTTAATGAGTCTTTTTCAGATATCTTTGCAATAATGGTAGACAGAGACGATTTTACTCTGTTTGAAGAGTGTACAACCCCTAATATTGCAGGTGATAATGCTCGTAACATGAATGATCCTAGTGATCCAAATGCTGTCTGGCGTCAGCCAAACCACTTCTTGAGTTCGTTGGATTCTAGGGGAGTAGGTTATTATAATGGACAAGACCCGCATGATTCGAGCGGATTTGTCAATTATGCATGCTACCTTATGTGTGAAGGAGGTACTCATCCTAATAGCGATATTTCAGTAGTTGGAATAGGGCGAGAAAAGGTTGAGAAAATATTCTTCCATGCATTAAGTATAGGTCTTCTTGGAAACAACAACGCTACATTTATTGAGTGCAGGGAAGCATGCCTAAATGCAGTTGATCTTCTATATAAGACGGACCCAGAATACTTAAGAATTATGGATACTGTAAAAAATGCATTTACGGCAGTAGGAATTGGTCCTGACATTTATGTAAGAGATAGTATTACTGATACAGGAATAATACCATCTGTTGGAACGCTTTACATGAGCCCAGATATTATTGTAAGTAGTGATTTGGTTGCAAATCCGCAGAGTGAGTTTGCTGATTTAAATGATGCATCATTATGCCAGGACGTTGAACATGGTCAGAACAACTACATTTATGTGAGGCTTCAAAACAGAGGTTCGGTACGGGGCACCTCAATAGTGAGGGTTTATTGGACCAATCCGTCATCGTTTAATAATCCTGCATTATGGACGCTAATAGGAAGTGCGGCAGTATTCGATCTTGAGCCTGGACATACATTTATTACAGCACCTATAACATGGGCTAAAGAAGATCTTCCACCTTTAGGACACTTTTGCATGGTTGCAGAGCTTGACAGTTCGGATGACCCAGCACCTGATAAGAACATAATAACTTCAGGAGAAATGTATACAGACTTTATTTCTAAAAGCAATAACTTTGCGTGGAGAAATGTTAATGTTGTTGATGTTATTGCAGGTGGAGTTGTTGAATATGATTTCTATGTCCAAGGAACTCAAAATGGCGAAAAAGGAGATTTGAAGCTTGATATGACGAGGATACCAAATGGCTCTGAAATCAAGTTCAGGATTTTAAAACGCCTTACTATTGGTACCCAAATGACAGGAGTCAGTTTGCTAAAGAGTGAAAGCAGGTATAATTATTATTCCATAAATCCAAATGATATCAGCCACATAAGGAATATTCCATTCAAAGTGTCAGATATGAGTAGTGTTAAAGTATACATTAAATTCCCAGAAAATGCGTCGGGTACTTTCCAGACACAATTTGCCCAATTGTTTGATGGAGATATCGCTGCAAACATAACTCAGGTAATCAATCTGCTAAATGGAGAATCCTTTGAGTTTATTGTAAATAAAAACAGCGGAGAAATCCATAAAAAGGGCTGCGAGTGGATAGGAAAAATGGCAAAGCCAAACATGAAGGGTTATCATACACTTGAGTATGCTCATATAAATGGGTTTGATAATTGCGCATATTGTTTGGGAGATAGTAAGAGGTAAATTGAAGGTAATATTTAAGTAAATAGCAATGATAGTAGCAAAATATTATGAATGTTATCGGTTTTAAAAGTATATTTTGTAATCACACAAATAAAAACTAGATAGTTATGGCATATGCCATAACTATCTAGTTCTTTTGTTATTTTATACATATTAAACATTTTATATAACCAAAAAGCACAATTTACACCATCAAAATTCAATTTTTGTATAATCTGTACTGGATTTGTTGAAGTTCTTTGCAATAATCAAGATATCTGCCATATTAACTGCCAAATCACTATTTAAGTCAACTTTGGAGTTGAAATTTGCATCACCGATTTTTGAATTGAATGATTTTGCAACCTCCATAACATCGAGCATATTAATGGTATCATCCCTATGGATTGAACAATATGCTTGAAGATAAAGAAGAAGTTTCGAAAATGGTAGGTATTGGGGTTGTTAAATTTAGTGCTCTTAAGAATAGAAGGATGAAGGACTCTGTTTTTATGTGGGAAAAGGTGTTGAACTTTGAAGGAGAGACATCTTGTTATATTCAATACACGTATGCGAGAATATGCAGTATTCTACGGAATGCAGGAAGTGACAAAGAACTTGATGTCGACTATTCACTTCTTATAGATGCGGATTCATATTCAACAATAAAGTATCTAGCACAGTTTCCTGAAGTTGTAAGGTATGCTGCTGATGAGTATGAACCAGCAATTATTTCGAAATACTTGATTGATCTGGTACAAAGCTATAATAAATTTTATCATAATTGCCGAGTATTAGACAGTGAGGGTAAATTGAGAGATTCAAGAATTGAGATTTGCAAGGCTGTAACAATAGTTGTGGCATCAGGCATGAAGCTTTTGGGGCTAGAGTGTCCTGAGAGAATGTAAAGAAAAGGTGAGAATAATGCAAAATAAAAACATTATTTGTAGAAACTGTTCATATTACTATATAACGTGGGATAACAACTTTCCATATGGATGTAAGCTGTTTGGAATAAAGTCTAGACAGCTTCCATCAATTGTTGTCTATCAAACAAGCGGTAAAGATTGTGAAGGGTTTGTTGAGAAGAAAAAGTAGAATGAATTCTGTAAAAAGTTAATGATGTCATGGAGTTTTCATAATATTAAAAACGCATTTGCGTTTTTTTATTTTGCTTTATTATTGACAATTTATTCAAGAGGGTATAAACTGTATATAAGACAGATATACAGTATATACAAGAATGACAGAATAAACGGGATGTGCAGTGGGTAATGTGGCTTAAGGAGGTGCGAGTAATTGGATATTATTATTTCAAATTCGAGTTCGAAACACATATTTGTTCAAATATCCGAACAGATAAGGTGATTCCAAAAGAATAACTGGTCAATTTTCGAATACCATTCAATACAAACACATTGTTCAATAAATACCTGCAAATTACATTTAACGCATTTATATGTTGCGTAATTTGCATCAAA